>Ga0315545_1000410_pt1 | contig 46391 bp, 45 predicted proteins | sample SalMarSW160210MG_FD_203096 | JGI IMG/M metagenome (GOLD analysis project Ga0315545, IMG submission 203096) | Salt marsh sediment microbial communities from the Plum Island Ecosystem LTER, Massachusetts, United States - Salt Marsh Sediment SW1602-10 ...
GCGCTGGTACATTTATGTTCCAGGGTTTGATTAGCCTGTTCAATAGGTTCGCTACGCTCACTACAAGTCTGATGGGCAAACTGATGAACATCATTACTTTCCCAGACGGGTCTCCGTCATTCACCACATCACTGTGCACTATCAGCCACTGCTTTTCATCCACCACTATTTGTCCATTGTAACCCGCATGAATCCCTTGACGCCCTTTGACCTTAACACAATCCGGATCGGTGGTGTTTATTGATTCCCTTTCTTGTTCTTGGAGTTCTTTCAATCCCGCCAGAGGCGGGACTGGATTTAAGACGTTCTTTATCTTTCAGCTCTTCTGAAAGCTTAACCAGAGAGGGATGATCTTGTTCTTGTTCATCTATAGTGTCGCACTCAGTAAGAATGGATTCTATATGCTGATCGATCTTCTTGAGATAGCGTTCACATCTATCGGGAGTCCGGGTATTGCCAATGGAGGCATTCGCTCTCATCTTACTACCATCCACAAAGAGCGTATTACCTTCAATCAGACCACCCATAAGTCCGAATTTGGATCCATAGGACCAGATAAAAGAGAGGTTATGATAAGTCGCCATTTCCAATTTCCGAGAACTGCGTAAACCATAGGAGTAGCCATATACCAAAAGCTTGATCGTTGCCAACTTTATGTTCATCCCAAAGGATGCCCAACTCAGCCAGAGAAAGCGAATCCACAAAGGCACTATACGCCCGAACAGAATCATCCGGAGTTACGTATTCTTCTATGTTTGGTGGAAGCAGTTGCATTTGATTTCTGTCCCCATGTCGATATGCCATAATATGCTCCTTTCATATTCATCTTTACAGCATAAGACAGCATATTGCATGTTGAATAGTATAGTTTATTTTCAAAAATCTCTACCTCCGCTCCTCATAATCACGACACAGTTTCTTTGTGGAGAGGGGGACACAGGGAGAGAGGTAAAAGACACGTATAATGGCTAAACATAACGTAGGTTCTAAAACCGGGATCAGGGCAATACTGATATTATCACTATCCACTGTTCTGATTTTTTTTCTATCCTTATCAGCAAATTGCCAGACCGATTCGATCCAGGCTAAAATTGAACTTAAATCATGGGTGGATCAATCTGAAGTTCCTTTCAACCAGAAGCTGACCTTCACAGTCCAGGCAAGCTGGGAGGGGGAACAGGACAGGTTCAGCCTAACTCCAGTCACTCCTCCTGAATGTGAAAATTTTGAGATTTTAGGAAGCTCCTCTTTGAATGAGACCAAAACAGAAGAAGGGAAAACGAAATCACTCAAGACATTTAAATTCAATCTGAAGCCAATCCAGACCGGAGCAGGAAGAATCGGCTCGGTTCAGGTCAGTTATGTTGATAACTTAACCCAGGATAGCTCCTCTCTTTCCACTCAGCCGATAAACGTGCAGATAACTCCACCCGTGGAAAAAAAGGGACCAAAGTATCGGAACATCCTGATTGGAGTTATCTTTCTGGTATTAATCTATGTGATCTGGTCAGCCAGGAAAAAGACCAGACGCATTGAGATTACCAGAGAAAAAGAAGCAGAGAGAATTTTGCCTGAGAAAGAATCTCTGGAAGAGGGGACATTAAAAAAACTGGATGTCATCTCTGAAGAGGTGCAGAAAGGACGGCTGGAGAGCTTTTGCTCTGATGTTTACAAATTGCTTACCGGTTATCTGGAGGCAAAATATCAGATCGTCACCTCAGGAAAAACTACCAATGATATCATTAGATCTTTGTCTAATCTGGACATATCATCCGAAAGAATTTCTCTTTTGAAAGAGATTCTCTGTGCCTGTGATCTGGTTAAGTTTGCTGGAGAGAAGATGGAAAAAGAAAGATGTGAGGATATGATGAATCAGGTGAAAAAAATTTGGGAACAAAATCGTTGAAGGTTTGTAGAAGGGAAATCAAATATGAACAAAAAGGGACTATTATCCTGGATAAACAAGTATGATAAAGAATACAATTTGAACGATAGAAAAGTTGAAGAAAGATTAAGGGAAAAATTCCGGGAAAAGGAAGTTGTTACAAAATCAGATTTAATTCAAATAGTAAAATGGAAGTTTCAGGGCAGGCTGTTAGGCAGGCAGAAAATAATTCTGAAACTGTTGGAAGACGTTGACGGGCCATTTGTTTATAAGTTATCAAGACTGGCTTTGAAAAGCGAAGATGATGAGATTAGGTTAGGATTGCTTTGTTTAATAAAGGGGGTTGGTAATGCAATAAGCAGTGTGATCTTAGCATTTTATGATCCTAAAAATTATGGCATCTTAGACATACATTCATGGAGAGGGTTGTTTGGTAAAGAGCCGCGTGACATATGGTCAAATCAAAAACATGCGATCAGATTCTTTAACAAACTAAGAAGTATTTCTTCTAACACAGGGTTATCATGTAGAAAAATTGAAAAGGGATATTTTATGAAAGACAAATCCATAAAGGAAACAAAAAAGTAATTTGTGAACGCATTACACATCTGTTATCTATTAGACAAGTCTCCTGATGAATGACACATACAAACAACCTCACCCCCTCTCCTTGTTTAAGGAGAGGGGGACTAAGGGGGTGAGGTTAAAAAGCCACAACAGCCCACACAATATTTCGGAGGAGCAATATGCAAGGAGAAACAGTTAAAACTGCTCATGACATCAAGGCCATTCAGGAAAAGGTGGAGAAGGAATCTCTTTTTGTGCAGGAGCTTTTAGCGGAGATGGGAAAGGTGATTGTGGGGCAGAAATATCTGGTGGAGAGGCTTTTGATCGGTCTTTTGGCTAATGGGCACATCTTGATCGAGGGGGTGCCCGGTCTTGCCAAGACCCTCTCCATCAAGACCCTCTCCGATGCCATTCAGACCAAGTTTCAGAGGATTCAGTTCACCCCCGACCTTCTTCCAGCCGATCTTATTGGCACCATGATTTATAATCCTCAGAGCGGGACTTTCAGCACCAAAAAGGGACCGCTCTTCACCAATCTGATTCTGGCAGACGAGATAAACCGTGCCCCGGCGAAGGTGCAGAGCGCGCTTCTGGAAGCCATGCAGGAAAGACAGGTGACCATTGGTGATAACACCTTCCCTTTGGAGGAGCCGTTTTTAGTGATGGCAACTCAAAACCCAATCGAGCAGGAGGGAACCTATCCGCTCCCCGAGGCGCAGGTGGATCGATTCATGCTTAAGCTCTCCATCACCTATCCCAGCAGAAAGGAAGAATGGGAGATCATAGATCGTAATGCTGAGGTGGGCTTCCCGGAGATCAAAAAGGTGATTTCACCTAAGGATATTTTAAAAGCCAGAGAGGTGGTGGGTCAAATCTATGTGGATGAGAAGATAAAGGATTACGTCTTAAATATCGTGTTCGCCACCAGAGCTCCAGAGGAGTATAATCTTGATCTTAAGGATTTGATCGCCTATGGCGCCTCACCTCGAGCCTCCATCTATCTGAATTTAGCTTCTAAGGCTCACGCTTTTCTAAAAGGGAGAGGATACGTTACTCCGGAGGATGTCAAAGCCATCGGCATGGACGTTTTGAGACATCGGGTTATCGTCACCTATGAAGCTGAAGCCGAGGAAATCACATCAGAGGATATCGTAAAGAAGGTATTCGATGAAATAGAAGTGCCTTAAGTTTTTCTGATTATTAAACCAGAACCTAACTTAAGTTAGGTTCTGGTAAAACTCGCAGATTTTGGAGTGTCCCGCCTTTGGCGGGACTAATGGTCTGCCTAAAGGCAGACACTCCATTGCAAACGTTTAATTTTAGAGACGCTGGATGTTACCAAAGGAAATCCTAAGGAAAGTCAGAAGAATCGAGATACGAACCAAAAGGCTGGTTAACGATGTCTTCTCCGGGGAATACCATTCTATCTTTAAGGGTCGGGGGATGGAATTTGAGGAGGTGAGGGAATATCAGCCCGGGGATGATATTCGGGTCATCGACTGGAACGTTACCGCCCGATACGGCTATCCCTTTGTCAAGAAGTTCAAGGAGGAGAGGGAACTTACCGTGATGCTTCTGGTGGATGCCTCCTCTTCAGGAGAGTTCGGGACCGCACAGAGAATGAAGGGAGAGATTGCGGCAGAGCTGTGTTCGGTTTTGGCTTTCTCCGCCATAAAAAACAATGATCGGGTGGGAATGATCGTCTTTACCGACCGGGTGGAGAAATACATCCCGCCCAAGAAGGGAAGCTCCCACGTTTTGAGACTGATTCGGGAGGTGCTCTATTTTAAACCTCAACACCCAAGGACTGATATAAATTGCGCACTGGAGTTTCTGGCACGAGTGATCAAAAGAAGAAGTGTAGTCTTTTTGGTCTCGGATTTTTTAAGCAGCGGCTTTGAAAAAATGCTTTCCATAGCCAACAAAAAACACGATCTTGTCGCTATCAAAATAGCTGATCCCAGAGAGATTGAACTGCCTGATGTGGGCTTCATTGAGTTGGAGGATACAGAAACGGACGAACAGATTAGCATTGACACAAAAGACCCGGAGGTAAGAAAAAGCTTTTACGAATACGCTTTGAAAGAAAAGACAATGCTGGATAGAGGTTTCAGATCCATGGATCTGGATCACATTCACATCACCACTGATAAATCATACGTGGAACCTTTGATGGCTTTCTTCAGGGTGAGAGCCAAGAGGTTTCGATAGGAGGAGTTATGTTAGGAGGAATCGGGGCGCAAGAGCTTTTGTTGATCCTTTTGATTATCCTTTTGCTCTTCGGGGCAAGAAAGATCCCCGAGATAGCCCGCGGACTGGGCAAAAGCGTGGCTGAGTTTAAGAAGGGAACCAAGGATATTGAGGAGGAGCTCAAAAGGGAAGAGCCGGAAAAGCGAGAGCCGCCGGAAAAGAAAGATCTGGCAGGTTGAAAAGACGAACAATTTATTTGTCTCCGAAAATGGGTGAAGCTAAAGGGCTTGTTGAAAAAGCTACACTCCGGGGCGGGATCAATTCCCGCCCCTATGGGAGACAATTACTTATCATCCATAGGGCAGGGCATTTAGCCCTGCCAAAGGAGGTTTTTCAACGGTCCCTAAAGCTTCACCCCTACATTAAGCTTTGTGGGGGCGCAAGCGAGAGTATTACCTCTACGTTTGCATGTTTTCCATAATTCTCAAGATTGTTTATTCCGCAAGCCTACACCAAAATGCAGAAGGGCAATGAATACAGCGCAGAGTAAAGCTAATCCAATTCTGATTATAACTTTGGCTTTGGTAACCGTGTTACTAATTGTTTCTGCTTTAGTCTATCTTCAGGTGCGGGGTATGGCAGAATCGAGGCTGGGTTTCTCGCAACAGCAGGACCTGGCGGCAGAGCTGGTGGACAGTAAACTTTACACTCAGGCTGTGGCAGAATATGAGCGTCTGCTCAATCTAGGTGGACTTGATAAGAAAAGACAGTCCAATATAAACTACATCATTGGCAACATATATTTGAACCACCTGCACGATTACGAAAATGCCTCAGCTCGATTCATCCGGGCTAAACTTTTGTATCCGGAAGGTGAATTGAAAGATAAGATCAATAAAAGCCTGGTCATCTGCTTTGAGAGGATGGGACGATCACTGGAGGCTCAAAAACAATTAGAGAGAAGCACAGATTTGAATCAAACTAAGAAGAAAAAAGGGGGAGCAATCGTAGCCAGAATCGGTGATCGGGAGATCACCATGACCGAACTGGAGGACCGGATCGAAAAACTTCCTCCCTCGGTTCAAGCTCAGTTCAAGGACAAGGAAAGCAAACTCAAGTTTCTACAAAGCTATGTGGGATCAGAGCTTTTGTTTCATACGGCTCTTCGCCGGGGACTGGATAAAGATAAAGACGTCGCGGAGGGAATCTTTCAGTTCAAAAAGCAGATGATGATAAATAAACTTCTGTCTGAGGAGATACCTCAAGATATCGAAATCAGCGAAAGCGAAATTAAACTTTATTATGATGCTCACAAAGAGGAATTCAAAGACAAAAAGCTAAATGAGGTTCGATCACAGATCGAATCGGAGCTTAAGAAAATGAAGCAAGAAGAGGCTTATAACAAATTGGTCAAAAGGATAATGGGGGCAGAAAAAGTCAAGATATTTGATGACCAATTTTAGAGGAAGGTTTAAAGTAAAAAGAACAGGTCTCAAAAAATGGTGAAGGAAAAGAAAACAGAAGCGTTGAAGGTTATGGGGTTACTCTTGGTGGCGATCTTGCTCTGCTCGCCCTTCAACATGAACGTTTGGGGCGAAACTCTCCAAGCCGAGAAGTCTTTAATTTCTGTGGAATCGTTTGTAGATCGTGCCACCATCACCATTGGCGACAGAATACTTTACACCCTGATCGTAACCACAGATCCTGAAGTCAAATTAGAACCTTTAGCTTTAGGCTCGAATTTAGGAGCATTTGAGGTCAAGGACTATAAGATCCACGATCCGGAGAAGACTAAGGATGGAAAGGTCATAGACAAAAGTGAATATATGATCACCACCTTTACCACCGGAGAATATGTCATTCCTCCAATCACCATAAATTACACCGATCCTAAAGGAGAACAAAAGCAGATCAAATCGGAGCCCCTTTTCATCCTGGTGAAAAGCGTGGGAGCTTCTGAAAGCGATAAAGAGGATATAAGGGGACTGAAATCTCCTATAGACATAAGGGGAGGATACTGGGTATATCTTCTTATCCTGCCTGTTTTGGCTTTGCTGGGGGCGGGAGGCTTTTTGTATTACCGACAAAGAGCAAAAGGTCTAACTTTACCTGAGATTCCAGAAGAGCTACAAAAGCCAGCCTGGGAGGTGGCATTTTTGGAACTGGAGTCTTTAAAAAACTCTGATCTTTTGAAAAAGAAACAGATCAAAAAGTATTTTATCATCTTATCCGACATCGTCAGAAAATATATCCAGCGTCGATACAAAATTTCAGCACTGGACCGAACCACCGAGGAGATAAAGGGAGAGGTGAAAAGGGCCAAATTAGAACAAGCGGTTTCCGAATTGACATATGTTCTTTTGTGCTTTTGTGACCTGGTGAAATTCGCCAAATATATCCCTTCGATCGAGGAGATTGAAAAAAGCTTAAACGATGCTTACAGCATTGTCAATATGACCAAACAGGAGGAAGTGAAAGAAGAGGTTTTGGTTGAAAAGTAAAGTGATCAGAGTATTCAGAACTTTGTAGGAGATCTCTGAAAAAGACAAATGGGAAAGGTTTTGTTGGAGTGTCCCGCCTTTGGCGGGACCCAAAACTTCTTAAAAGATAAATAGCTTTTGTCCGGTTCACCTAAAGGTGAACACTCCAGATTTTCCCGTCCAAACAGTGCGAAGCTGGTATGAGTGAATACGCACATTCATACTAATTTTTCTGAAACCTCAGAATGGAAAGCTTGATCCGCCATGTTCAGATTTCATGATCCCATATTTCTTATCTTCATCTTGGTCGCCATCGGACTTTTGATTTATTATATCAAATTCAAAAAAGCCAGGGCGGCAAGCATTAGATATTCAGACGTCAATTTAGTCAGACGACTCAAGCCCTCTTTTCGACTGAGAGAAAGGCACATTTTGCCTGTGTTGAGGACGCTGGCAATAGTATTTCTGGCGTTTGCCCTGGCTCGACCCCAATCCGGAAGAAAGGGACAGGAGATCTCCTCGGAGGGAGTTGATATCATGCTGGTTTTAGATATTTCAGGGAGCATGCGAGCGGAGGATTTCAAGCCTCACAACCGGCTATATGTAGCCAAACAGGTAATCAAAGAGTTCATCGAGGGGAGGCACAATGATAGGATAGGATTGGTGGTCTTCTCTAAGCAAAGCTTTACCCAGTGCCCGTTGACTTTAGATTATGGAGTTTTGTTCAATTTCTTGGATCAGGTGGACTTCGGAATGATTAAGGACGGAACCGCCATTGGTCTGGCAATTGCTAATGCGGTGAATCGACTCAGAGAAAGTGACGTCAAAAGCAAGGTGGTAATCCTGCTTTCTGATGGAAGGAACAATGCCGGAGAAATCGATCCCATCACCGCCGCTCAGGCGGCAAAGGCGATGAAGGTAAAGATCTATACCATTGGGGCAGGAAAGCCGGGAAATGCCCCCTATCCGGTGGATGATCCCATCTTCGGCAGAAGATATATTTATATTGAAAACGAGATAGATGAAGCAACTTTGAAACAGATCGCCCAGATAACCGGCGGAGAATATTTCCGAGCCAAGGATGAAAAAGCGCTTGCCCGAATTTATAAACAAATTAGCCAAATGGAGATGACCGAGATAAAGGTGAAAGAATATCTACAGTATAATGAGCTTTTTTCAAACTATGCCTTCGTCGGATTGGTGCTTTTGGTGATAGAGGTCGTTCTGGCTAATACCAGATACAGAAAGATTCCTTAGATTCAGATAGGTAGGATGAGATGATGCGAATAGCCCAAATTGATTATATATATGTCCTTTTGATTTTGCTTCCACTTCTTCTGGTGTTTTACTGGCTGGCCTTCAGGATGAAAAGGAAAGCCCTGCAGAGATTTGGCAATCTAAGTTTAATGGAGAAGCTTACTTTATCCTTTAGTCCGAGGAAACAAAGATGGAAGGTTGTTTTGTTGCTTTTGGGGATTTTCTTTCTTCTGTTCTCTTTAGCCCGACCGCAATTGGGAACCAAGCTCACTCTGATGAAAAGAGAGGGGGTGGATATAGTCATTGCTATGGATTGTTCGCTGTCCATGACGGCGGAGGACTTCAAACCGTCCCGCCTGGAGAAAGCCAAGCAGGAGGTGAATGGATTGATCTCTCGAATGCGCGGGGATCGGGTGGGATTGGTGGCTTTTGCCGGGGTGGCATTTATCCAATGTCCACTCACCCTGGACTACTCCGCCGCCCAGATGTTTTTAGACATTATGGATGTGAATTTGATTCCTCAGCCGGGAACTGCCATTGGAGATGCTATTCGCACCTCCACTGGTGCTTTCAATCAGAAAGAGAGAAAATACAAGGTGCTTATACTTTTGACCGATGGGGAGGATCATGATTCAGATCCTTTGGGTGCAGCAGAGGAGGCAGCGGCTGAAGGTATAAAAATTTACACCATAGGTATCGGGTCAGTTCAGGGGGAGCCGATACCTTTGAGAAATAAAAGAGGTGAGGTGACAGGGTACAAAAAAGATAATGAGGGAAATGTGGTGATGAGCAGATTAGATGAGACAACTTTGCAAAAGATCGCCCTCACCACCGGCGGAAAATACTATCACGCTACCAGCGGCGAGATGGAGCTGGATAGAATCTATGACGAGATCTCCAGGATGGAGAAAAAAGAACTGGAAGGAAAACTTATGACTCAGTATGAGGATCGATACCAAGTCTTCCTTTTTCTGTCAATTTTTTGCCTGGTGATCGAATTTCTCTTGCCTGAAAGAAGAGGCAAAAAGATGATGGAAAAACTGAGATCAGAAACTACGACCAAATAAAAACTAATTGAACTCTTGAACCTTTGAACTTTTGAACCTCTCTTTTCGAGGTGGTCATTTTGCCCAACAGATTAAACAGATTATACAGATTTTGCCTGTTTGTAATTATCACAATGATTTTCTTCAAGGCGAGCTTAGCTTTTGGAGGTTCCTTTTCCTCGTTAAACAAGAAAGGGAATAAGGCCTATAGCCGAGGTAAGGAGCTTCTGCAAAATGGGAAGAAGAATGAAGCGGCTGAAGTCTTAGAAGAGGCTTTGAAGTTTTATCGAGATGCCGAGATTGAGAAGCCGGAATCACCTGAGCTTTCCTACAATCTGGGAAATGTAATGTATCAACAGGAGAAGTATCAAGACGGTTTGGAAAGATACTTCAAAGCTTCAAGCTCAGATAAACTTCAACATCAATCCTGGGCTTATTACAATTTGGGGAATTCCTTTTATAGAAGCGGAAAGTATCCCGAAGCCATCCAGGCGTATCAAAAGTGTCTGGAATTGACCCCGGACGATGAAGATGCCAAATACAATCTGGAGTTTGTTCGAAAGAAGATGAAGGAGATGCTGGACAAAGAATCACAAAGACAGCAAGGTCAGAAGCAACAACAGAATCAGCAGCAGGAAAAACAACAGAAGCAAGATCAGCAACAACAAGAAGAACAAAAAGACCAAAGCCAGGCATCACAACCTGAGGAGGAGCAAAAGCAGGAACAATTAAAACCTAAAGAAGGTATGACCAAAGAGGATGCTGAAAGGATCCTAAATGCTTTGAAAGATGACGAAAAAGAGTCTCTTGCGAAACAAAAAAGAGCTCCTCGGGGACGGGGAAAAAGAGGAGGAAAGGACTGGTAAGATGGCAGTAGGCAGTAGGCAGACTGCGGTAGGCAGTAGGCAGTCAGCAGTAGGCAGTTGGCAGACGGCAGTAGGCAGTAAGCAGTTGGCAGTAGGCAGTAGGCAGATTGCGGTCTGGAGTCTGCAAAAGAGAATTATTTTGATCGTAGGGGTACTTTTAGTTCTATTCTTAATCCAGCTTGCCTCCGCCCAAAACATCAGCTTTGATGCTTCAGTGGACAAAACTCAGGTGGAGTTGGATGAGCAGATTACCCTCACCATCTCTGTCTCGGGCAATGTTAAATCCATTCCCCAGCCTGAACTTCCCCCTCTGGATGAATTCACCGTGTATTCAGCGGGAAGATCACAGAATTTCAGCTACACCAATGGTCGTATATCATCATCAGTAACTTTCAATTATGTTCTGCTTCCCAGAAAGACGGGCAAGTTCATCATAGATCCTGTGCGGATAGAGTTAGAGGGAAAAACCTATCAGACCACACCGATTGAGATCATGGTGGCAAGTGGAGGAAAAACTCAACCCGTCCCTGCGCCGTCCGGTAAAGAGAAGAAAAAGGTGAAGCCTCAGCTTCGGGGAAAAGATCTGTTCATAGAGACCGTGGTGAATAAGAAAAAAGTGTATGTGAACGAGCAGATCACCTTGACCTTCAGATTTTATCAAGGGGTGAGATTGTTCCATAATCCCCAATACACTCCACCTTCCCTCACTGGTTTCTGGTCCGAGGATCTGCCTCCCAAAAAACAATATTATCAGGTGATAAATGGGAAGCAATATTATGTGCAGGAGCTTATAACCGCCCTCTTTCCCACATCCACCGGGAAGCTTATCATCGGACCAGCAGAGCTGAAGTGCACGGCGGAGGATCTTGATCGTTTCCCTACCCGGGACCCATTTGCCATGTTCAATCGGGATTTGTTAAGCCTCTTCCGACAGGGAAAACCTCAGATCCTTAGGTCAAAACCTATACAAATCGAGGTTTTGCCTCTCCCTGAAATAGGCAAGCCAGAAAATTTTAGTGGAACTGTGGGAAATTATAAACTGAAAGTCAGCGTGGATAAGACTGACGTGGAAATTGGTCAGCCGATTACCTTAAAGGCAAGAATAAACGGAGTGGGGAACATAAAGTCAGTGGGAAAACCCACCATCCCAGAACTTTCAGATTTCCGCACATACAGCTCCGGGAGTTTAGAGAATGTCTCCAAGAAGAATTACAAAGTGCAGGGGGTGAAAACCTATGAGGAGGTTCTGATCCCCAGAAAAGCGGGGAAGTATACCATTCCCCCAATTGAATTTTCGTTTTTCGATCCCAAAGCCAAGAATTACGAAACCCTAAAAAGTAAACCTATTCTTTTAACTGTTCTTCCACCTTCTCAAGCTTCTCCAACTGAGATCGCCCAGCTTTCCAAACAGGAGATCGGCAAGACGGTAAAGGATATACGCTATATCAAATTCTCCACCAGTAAGCTTGATGATCAGAGGAACCGTCTTTACAATAAACCCCTGTTTTTGTTCCTTCATCTGATCCCTTTGCTCGCTTTTGCCATATCATGGCGGTATCAAAGGGTAAGGGAAAGAATTAACTCCGATGTGGGATATGCTCGCCAGAGACGAGCGCATAAGTCAGCCAAAAAAAGATTGAAAGGCGCAAACAAGTTGATCTCTGTCCAGAGATCAAAGGAGTTTTACAGTGAAGTTGCCAGGGCTCTGCTTCAATATGTGGGAGACAAGCTTAACCTTCCGGCTTATGGCTTGACCAAAGATCAGATCGAGGGTGAGCTTTCTGAAAGGGGATTTAAAAAGGAGAAGATAGATAACCTATTAAAGCTTTTGGACTTCTGTGACTTTGCCCGATTCGCCCCCGGGTCTTCCACAGAGGAGGAGATGAAAAGATTTCTGGATCAAGCGGAAAAGGCGATTGTGGATCTAGAGGATTAAGACACAGAGCGTGGAATGTTCCCCTGCTCTTAGGATAAAACTTACGGTCTATTCGAAAAAGCTTCGGAATCCCTTTATGTCATTCTGACCCCGCCTTTGGCGGGGGAAGAATCTAATGTATTTCATAGGTTAGAATTAGAGATTCTTCGGCTACCGCCTCAGAATGACATTTATCGATAGGTTATTTTTTTTAAGTGAGAATTTAAGCCGGAGACAAACGCCAAAATCCATGAAAAAGAAGATACTAATTGGGGGACTCCTGGTTTTGCTATCACCCTTTTTTACCGCCAAGGCAGACATCCAATCTGCAACTTTTCTTTTCAAAAAAGGTAATCAAAGCTACGAAGAAGGCAAATTTGAACAGTCGATCCAAGAGTATGAAAAGATTTTGGATCTGGGAATAAATAATTTCAAAGTGTTTTACAATCTAGGCAACGCCTATTTTCGCCAGAATCAATTAGGCAAGGCGATCTTAAACTACAGAAAAGCTTTAGCTTTGCAACCCAGAGACGAAGATGCAAAAGCCAATCTTTCCTTTGTCAAATTATTCACCTTAGACAAAATCGAGGAACAGAGGATCAATCCTTTGTCCAATATGGTTCACTGGTTTTTGAATCTGTGGAGCGTGGATGAATTTGCTCTGTTTGCTTCTTTTTTCTACACCTTATCTATGGCTTTGGGCATCTTGATGATTTTCAAAAGATCAAGAAGATACCTTCAACTTGTGTTTGTCACGCTTCTGGTCTTTCTTTTGATCTTTGGATCATCGCTTTTGGCTAAGATCTACCTCGATTCGCTGGATTACGGAGTGGTAATCATTCCCCAAGCAGAGGTGAGAAGTGGACCGGGAGAAGATTACATTTTGCAACTCACCGGTCACGAAGGTCTGGAATTTCGAGTGGATGAGGAAACCGAGGGATGGTATCGTATCTCGCTTCCCAACGGAATAAAGGGCTGGATACCCAAAGAGGCAGCGGAGATAATCTAAAGCAAAAATCTCACCAGGCGCTTGTTGGGGCAGGGGTTCAACCCCTGCCCCATCATTTTAGAAAGAGGTCAACGGATAAAACGGATAAAACGATTAATGTAGCGGACGGACGCCCGCCCGTCTGGGCGGAAAGCTTTAGCCTTCCACTGGAGTGTCAAGCCCCGCCAAAGCGGGATCTACGACTTTAGCTTGACCTAAAACCACCTCAAAGACAAACAAGCTTTTACAGGGTTCACCTAAAGGTGAACACTCCGATTTGTTTGTTGGTCAAGGGTGCCCTCACCCTTGACCATTTGGTGGAGCGGGGTGAGGGCACCCCGCTCGAACAGAAAAGATTGTAGCGTCCGAGCTTGCCCCGAACCGTACGGTTCAGGGCTTGTCTCGGACGAAGAACATCGCACATGGTATTGCGACGCTACATCAGAAACATCAGCCGATTCTTTTGGCTAACCGGCTTTTCTCCAGATATATCGCCCTGTGGGGACAGAGCTCATGACAGCACATGCAGTTGATGCAATTGGTATAATCAAAATAGGGTCTCTTTTCGCCTTTGTGTATGCTTTTGGTAGGACAATTCTCCACGCATATATTGCAATTGGTGCAGTTTCCATCTAGGATGTTCGGTCTCACCCAGACAAATGGGGTGATCAGTTTGATCAAGAAATCAGGAATCATTTTCATAAAACGATTGGAAGGAAGGACGAATTTAGGCAGAGGAAGATCATTCAGGCTTTCCCCCCGGATTTCAATCTGCTCAAATGATTTTGGACCTAAACCTTTTTGTTGAGCAATTAAGGTGGTATCGATCTCCCCTTCTTTGAAGCCCATGATCTTTGCCGCCACCATGTCCAAAGCCACCGCATCTGTGCTGGAAAGAAGTAAGCCCACATATTTAGGATCGCCGGAGGAGGGTCCATCCCCCTCCATGCAAACCACCGCATCCACTAAAGTGAGGTGGGGTTTGGTCAGAGAAAAGATGTCCACCACCACCCGGGCGAAATCTTTTGGCTTGGGCGCTTCTTTATGATATTCACCTTTTCGAAAGCCCGGTATGGATCCGAACATGTTCTTAACCGCGCAGGTCATCAAGGTGAGAGTATGGGTTTTTAGCTTGGCAAGGCTGATGATCACATCCGCATCCATAACCGGCTTGGCTATATAGTACGTTTTTCCCTCAGGGGTGGTTTTTCCGTATACTCCTGAGCTTTCAAATGCAACTAATTTGGCACCGGTTTGTCCTGCCACCTCTGAAAGCTTGGTGTTTTCCCATACCCTTCTTATGCCCCGATCCACCCCTCCGGGGCTATCTCCCAAGATGGGCACTGCACCTAACTTTTGCACCTGTTCTGTCACTGCCCGAATTACACTGGGGTGAGTGGTTATGGCACGAGAGGGATCCTTGGCGGAAAGTAGATTAGGCTTGATCAAAACCTTTTGATCTTTCTTTACAAACTTTTCCAAGCCCCCCAGATGATCAAAGCAAGTTTTGACCGCCGCCTGAACATTGGAATAGGTGTAGTCGTCACATCTTACAATGGAAACCTGGCTACTCATCTTGGGAAAGGTTGTTCGGGGAAATATTGTCCGAATTTGGATCCTGAGGAGATGGTGAGGCGACGGTGATCTTAACAGTCTTTATCCTTTGACCTTTTACTTTCTCCACTAAGAGCTTTAACTCACACTCCGCAGATTTGTATTTAAGCACCCGCCCTTGCTCCGGGACACTGCCCACCAGATCGTAAATGAAACCTCCCACGGTTTCAAATCCCTTCTCTTCGATTTTGGTCCCCAAGGTTTCATTAAGGTCTTCTATGCTCACCCCGGCGTCCACCCGGTAGGTTCTCTCGTCTAATTTTTGAATGGGAGGTAGCTCCTTACCGTATTCATCCTGTATCTCTCCCACAATCTCCTCTAAGATATCCTCTAAGGTAACCAAACCTGCGGTGCCACCATACTCATCCACCACAATAGCCATGTGGATTTTGTCCTTTTTGAACTCCTTTAAAAGCTCATCCACCTTCTTGCTTTCAGGGATGAAGTATGCCTTCCGTGCCAGTGAGGACAAGTTGGTGGTCTTTCTGTGATAAGCCGTCTGCAGGAAAAGATCTTTAATGTAGATGATTCCGGTGATGCTATCGATGTTCTCTTTATAGATGGGGATGCGGGAGTGTCCGTGTTTTCTTACCAACTCTCTTATCTGATCCGGGGTGGAGTTCTCGTCTGCGCAGATCATGTCCGGACGGGGATGCATGATCTCTTTTACCTGAGTCTCACCCAGTTCCACCACCCCGTGGATCATCCGTTTCTCTTCCTCCTCCAGTGCCATTTGTGGTGTTTGAGTCATCGACTCGATCTCCTCTGCGGATATTTCACCCTCCTCTTCCTCACCCAGGCTTCTCCTGGGAGCATAATCAAAGACATGATTGAGGAATTTCAATATGGGATGTGAAATTTTATGAATAAGTTTCATGGTAATCCTATTTTTCGACGAAATTTTAAAGCGTATGTTTCAAGCGTACCTGATTTGATTTTGCTTATCTCACCCCCTATCTCCCCCTCTCCACGCCGTGAAGAGGGAAACAGGGGAAGAGGTCTCTTTAAGATGCTTCCAAAAGCTTTTTCATCTTTTTCAAATACATCTCTTCCTTTTCTCTCATGATACTTTCTTCGTTTTTGCCTTTGTGGTCATATCCCAAAAGATGAAGAAGGCCATGAGCAACCAGCCGCTCTACCTCCTCCTCGAATCCTATCCCATATTCCTCTGCTTGCGTTTTAGCTCGGTCTAAGGAGACGTAAATATCTCCTAAGCTGGGATACTCTATTGCCTCTGGTTCACCTCCCCTCATTCCAAAGGAGAGCACATCTGTGGTTCTATTTCTTTTGGTGAATTTTTTGTTCAATTGCCTCATAAACTTATCATCCACAAATATCACATCTACACCTGAGTCTACTTTTTCAGACGTGAGAATATTTTTGACTAAAAGCTGGATCATTTTCTTTTTAACTTTGAGTCTCGGATGAATATTTTCAATGGTGTTTTTTCTCAATTTGGCTTTCTTCCCTATTCAACCGTTTGAAAAATCAGGTGGCTTTTTCCACCGGCTCAGGATACTCAACTCTGGGATGAAAGATGCCGATCAGCACGGGCAGGAATGCCTGCTGGATGGCGGATAGCTCCTTGAAGGTCAAATCAGAATCTGAAAGTTCTCCTGCCGCAAGTTTCGAATCGATTATCTTCTTTATCAAGCTTTTTATACGGGATGGCTTGGGGTCTTCCAGGACCCGGGAAGCCGCCTCCACCGCATCTGCCAGCATCACTATGGCGGTCTCCTTGGAATGGGGTTTGGGTCCGGGGTATCTGTATTCATCTTTCAAATCCTGTCCAACTCCCTGCTCCAAGGCTTTGTTGTAAAAATAGCTCATCACGGTGGTGCCGTGGTGCTGACGGATAAAATCGATCACCGCCTGGGGAAGATTAACCTCCTCCGCCATCTCCACCCCCTCCTTAACATGTGACTCCAAAATCAGAGCGCTCATGGATGGAGTAAGCTTCTCATGTTTGCTTTTGGCTCCCATCTGGTTCTCCACAAAATACTCTGGCTTTTCCACCTTGCCGATGTCATGATAGTAAGCCCCCACCCGTGCCAGAAGAGTATTGGCACCGATAGCTTTGGCTCCCGCCTCTGCCAGATTGCCCACGATTATGCTATGGTGATAGGTGCCCGGAGCCTCCAGAGAGAGCCTTTTCAGCAAGGGGTGATTCAAATCAGAAAGCTCCAACAGGGTAATATCCGTGGTTACATCGAAGACGGATTCGAAGATGGGTAAAAGTCCGATGGTCAGAATGATGGAGATGAATCCGTTAAACAATCCGTAACCACACAAAGAGAGAATGGCACCCGAGGGAGAAAGCTTTAGCGATTCCGAAAAATATATGAACACCACATAGGCAAAAGCTACATAAAGCATGGGACGATAGAATCTGTATCTGTGGGCAACCTCTTTGACGCTGAAGCAGGCTAAACTTCCAGCCACGATGGTGATGAAGGCTAATTTGAAATCAAAGTAACTGACCACCCCCAGAAGTATTCCCAGGGAGAAGGTGAAGACCAGCCCCACCTCCAGATCCAGAAGGATGGTTAAAAGCATGGAAGCGATGGTGACCGGTATAAGATATTCTGAAAGTTGCCAGCGAAACAAGATCAGATAAGTTAAAATCATCTGTAATATCAGGATGCTGGCGATCATCAAGAGCTTGGTGTTGTCAAAGAAAATATTCGGTTTGACAAAATACAAAAACAAAGCCAGCCCTAAAATTATTGCTCCGGCAAAGAAAATTCTTCCCAGAAGGAGGAAGACGAAATGCCAGGGATTGGACTTAAGCCCGGATTTGATGCGGAATTGGGAAAGCGACGAAAGCTTATCCAAATCCTTTTTGGTCACCTTTTGATTTTTTGCCAGTATGGTCTCCCCCTTCAACACCATCCCCTTTTGCCGGGTAATGGCATCCAGCGCTTTTTGTTTTCGAGTCTCCATCTCCTTTGAGTCCAAAGTCAAATTGGGAACCAGAAATCGATTGCCAATCTCATACATGGCTTTGACTAGAAGCTGGTCATGTTCAAATTTGACTAACGCCAAAGACAGAAGCCTCTCCTTGGCTTTAGAGATATCCAGAAGCTCATCCTCGGAGATGGAGACCTCACCATTCGGGCTTACGATGTTAGCTCTGCGGTTGTCGGAAAATGGTAGATCTTCCACTTTTTCGGCCATTCCGGCTTGATAGAAATCCTTGAGTATGGCCAGCAGATTGGAGCAGAATATCTTTAAATCCTCATCGGTGCTCAGAAGAAATATCCCCTCCTCCTCCAGGTGAGGGAACACCAGCCGCATGCTTCTGATTCGGGACTCCGGAATGCGGTTCTTTCGGTTGATACTATCCACCTGAGCGAAAAAGCCTTTAACCTCTCTGGCAGCCGAATCCCACTTGGCGGGATCAAAATTCAGAATTACCGGAAGGTTGGACAACACCATATTCTTATCCTGCTGAAGCTCCTCATCGCTTTTTAGAACCGGAAAGGTGAAGGGGGCAACCACATCTTCTTTGGCTATGCTTCCCTCCGCGGGGAGACTTATGGTTTGATAGACAGAGGAGATAGGAAACAAAAAGAGGATGATGGCTATGGTGACCACGGCTAAAATCGCCCGGAAACCATAAATTATGGTTTTGTTTTCAACATTGTTCTTCTCTGAGTTGTTCCTGGGGAAAATTAACTTCTTTACGCTACTCATGGATATCTATAGCAAACGAATTAAATAAATTGACGTGATCACTCTCGCCCTCTCCCATTCCGCCGTAGGCGGATCCGCCTCTGGCGGACAAGGGAGGGGGAAATTTACGAAGTTCCCTCTTCCCTTGTGGGAGAAAGTTAGGGTGAGGGGTATGTAAACTTATCGAAGATGCATATGCACTTCTTGCTTTTGTATTATTGAATTTTGCATAAAGAATAGAACATTCTTCCTTCTTCGCCTCCCTGTGCCTGTCGGGTCCCCGACCCGACAGGTAGCTCCCGCCAGATCAGGGGACCTGGCGGGCACAGAATATACTGTCGTCCCATTGAAAATGCAAGAAACAATAATATCACCACCTGTGGTATATCTTTATGTTCGACTTAATCATTCTCTTCTTTTTTGGTATCGTCTTTTTCCACCCGGGGAGGTGAAGAAGGGCTCATTCGATTTTCATATTTCTCGTAAGCTTTGATGATCTCCTGCACCAGGCGGTGTCTGATCACATCCTTGTCTGAAAGATATACAAACTCTATTCCCTTCACGCCTTCAAGTATCTTCTGGATCTGAACCAGCCCGGAGGCTTTCTTGTCGTCTAAATCTATCTGAGTTATATCTCCGGTGATCACCGCCCTGGAGCCCTCTCCCAGCCGGGTGAGAAACATCTTCATCTGCGCCACAGTGGTGTTCTGGGCTTCATCCAGGATGACAAATGAGTTGTTCAACGTTCTTCCTCGCATAAAGGCTAAGGGGACGATCTCGATTACCCCCATCTCCATCAATTTTCGAATCTTCTCTGCGGACAACATGTCATGCAGGGCATCGTATACCGGTCTTAGGTAGGGATCCACTTTGGCGCGGATGTCTCCCGGAAGGAAACCCAAGCTTTCACCTGCCTCCACTGCCGGACGCACCAGAATCACCCTTGCCACCATTCTTCTTTTCAGGGCGGAGACCGCCATGGCTACTGCCAGATAGGTCTTCCCGGTGCCGGCAGGACCTATGGAGAATACCAGGTCATAAGATTCAATCGCCTTTATGTAACGCTTTTGGCCTATGGTTCGGGGTCTTATCTTCTCCCGGGTGACGATGGAGGTTACGATGGCACCTACCTGCAGGTCGTTGAAAGGTCCGATGCCGTTTTGCTTTACCGTATTGATGGCATAAAGAACGTATCTTTCCGAAAGCTTATGATTCATTTTAAGTTGATTGATCAGATCAGAAAACAACGTTTCCAAAAGACTTATCTCCTTCTCCTCACCCGAAAGGGTAATGGAGTCACCCCGGGCCACGATCTTGGCATCGAACTGGTCTTCGATCAGACGAAGATACGAACCTCCCTGCCCAAAAAGCAATCTTTGATCTGTGTCCCCTATGTCAATTCGTTTTTGTTTTGTCAAAATCTTTCTTCTTATCCTCCTCAGCTTAAGCTAAAAGACGAGCGCATCTTTGTAGTTGCTCGATTCATCGAGCTTATCGAATACCCAATAAATTGGGCAACTACAGATTAAAAGATGCAATTTGTTAATCTGGAGATCCTCATTCTCCCAATTTAATTCTTTGAAGACTTGTACCTTTAGTCTTGCTCTTCTTTGCTATTCTTATATCGTCAGATATTCAACCGAAATCATTTTTTGTCTTTTTCCACTTTTATCCCCAGCTCCCTTAGCTGTTTCTCATCCACCTCAGAAGGGGCTCCATCCATCAGAGATAGGGCCTGCGTGGTTTTGGGAAAAGCTATCACGTCCCTTATGGAATCAGAACCGGTCATCAGGGCTATTATCCGGTCCAGTCCGGGCGCAATACCCCCATGAGGTGGAGCACCATATTCTAAAGCTCTCAGAAGAAAACCGAACATTCTCTCCGCCCGCTTATCGTCAATGCCCAAAGCGTTTAGAATTCTTTGCTGGAGCTTTCTTTTGTGGTTACGGATGCCTCCGGAGGCGATTTCCGTTCCGTTCAAGACCAGATCGTATTGGTGAGCTCTTATGTTTACCCAGGGATGATCCTGGTGATCCAGAGGAAGGGAGGAGACAAATCCTTCCTCCAGTTTTTCCAAATCCTCCTCATAGGGCATGGTGACGATATTGTGCATGGCATCAAAGCGTCTCTCTTCCGGATTGTACTCAAAAAGTGGGAATTCGTATACCCACAGGAAATTCCATTTGGTTTTGTCTATCTGATCAAATTTATGAGCTACATGGAGTCTCAACTTGCCCAGAGAAGTAAAGACTACATTAGGTTGGTCGGCAATCAAAAATCCAATATCCCCTTCTTCCAAATTCAGCCCGTTGGCAATAGAGGTTTGCTCCTCCAGGCTTATGTATTTTAAGATGGGGGATTTAAAACCTTCCCTTAATCTAACAATCCACACCAAGCCTTTAGCTCCAGCTTCCTTAGCCACCTCCTCCAGATTTTCTATCTCCTTACGAGAAAGCTTGCCTCCCCCTTTGCAATTGATCCCGCAGACTATTCCGTTATCTTTGATGGTCTGGGAGAATACCTTGAACTCCGACCCCCTGACAGAATCTGTCAGTCCAATTATCTGCATATCAAATCGGGTATCCGGCTTATCCGTGCCGTATCTTTCCATCGCCTCTTTGAATTTGAGACGAGGGAAAGGGGGCTCTATTTCCACATTCAAAACCTTTTTGAAAACGTCGGCCATCATTTGCTCTGTCACATCGAAGATATCATCCTCGGTGACAAAGGTCATCTCCATATCTATCTGAGTGTGCTCTATCTGCCGGTCTGCTCTTAGGTCCTCATCTCTTAAACAGCGAGCGATTTGAAAATATTTATCGAAACCAGAGATCATCAATATCTGCTTTAAAAGCTGGGGCGATTGGGGCAGAGCATAAAACTTCCCCGGGTTGACCCGGCTGGGAACGATAAAATCCCTTGCTCCTTCCGGGGTGCTTCGGATTAAAAGAGGTGTCTCTATCTCATAAAATCCCTGGCTGTCCAGAAAATCCCTGACCGCCTTTGTGACCTGATGTCTAATTTTGATTTTATACTGAAGAGGTGGACGACGCAGATCTAAGTATCGGTATCTCAATTTGAGATCCTCATTGGCATTGGTCACTTCTTCGATCTCAAAAGGAGGGGTTTTCGCCTCATTCAGCACCGTCATTTTTTTGGCTATCACCTCGATCTCGCCGGTGGGTAAGTCTTTGTTCGCCATGTCCGGTGGCCTTTCACTCACCTCCCCTTCCACGCTGATCACGAACTCTGCCCTCAGATGAGATGCCTCGTTCATGGTCTTCAGGTCCAGAAGATCCGGCTTGAAGACCACTTGGGTTATGCCGTATCTGTCCCTTAAGTCAATGAAAAGCAGACCGCCATGATCCCGCCATCTGTGCACCCAGCCATTTAAGATGACGGTTTTTCCGGCATCTGCTTTCCTTAATTCTCCACAGGTATGTGTCCGTTTAAGATTTTGAAAATCAGTCAAAATTCACTCCAACTTTAAATTTTCATGATACTTCGGCAATTGCTATTTCCGAGGCATCGAAAAATTGCTCAAGATTCATTCCGGCTTTGAATTTTCAAATACCTCTTTCATTTGAAGACAAAGGCTTGTCGGATAGTCCCGCCAAAGGCGGGACATATCCGACCTACAACTCTTTTCATTTCTCATAGATGACTTTTCCGGTTCTTTTGATCTCACCCAGAAAATCAAGTTTAGTGGCATTTTTGTATTTCATAAGCGCCTCAGTTGCACGATTCCAGCCTGATAGTCACATGTGAAATGGAATCGATTGATCAAATCACGTCCCAACACTGAAGGAAGTCTGAGAATACGCGCGACCTCTTCTGGAGGTAACTGCCCCAAATCGTGTTGGACTACCCACAGATCCTGTCGCATTACGACATCGCTCTCTTCCGACGCCAGTGTAATCTCAATGTCTCTCACCAGGAATGAACGCACACTGCCTCCAATGCCAACGATGGGCAACAAGGCAGGCTCTAAGGCTTCAGGCGTAATGCCCAAGAGCCTTACATCCCGGTCAAGGAGGGTTGTACGAGAAGCCCCGGTATCTGCTAAAAACCAAACCAATCCCTGAAAGTGCGCAGACCGCAGATGGGCGGCAAAATAAGGTGCATCTCCGACAAAACGTCCTCGGATGATCACAGTATCATCTCCAACGGCTCTGAGGTAATAAACCCAACACATGTGTGAGCCGGGTCTGGCAACTTAGACAACAGGGCTGTCAGATCCGGATCACTGGCAATTACCTTACTGTTCTTGACCCCGATCCACTGGTCAGTATAATGCTTCAAAAGGGTCCCCAGATTTTCGTTGACCCACGCGTGATCGGCTTCAAACGCAAGCAACTCACTGGTCAGTTCATTTTTCATCTTTAACCTCCACTGATCTTGTCATGACTGGTTCCGCTTTGGGGCATCAACAGGGAACTTCTTCATCAAACTTCAACTCCAGCCTCAGCTACGAATGCTTCAAGAATCGGGGGCTCGATGTCGAGAACCTCCACTCCAAAAGTTTCAACATGGAAGCGAATGGCTGACTTCACATCTGAAAGCGCCTCTTCATAGGTATCTCCCTGCCCAACTACAACCCCTTTAAGCCCCAAGGGATAAGCTACATACCCATCAGGATGCTTTTCTACTATAATCTTGAGCTGCCTCACGTGGAGACCTCCTATCGTTAATTACTGTTTTTCTTCATCATAGTCTAAAGTCTGTCAGATAGGGCTTCGCCCATATCCGACCTACAACCCTTTTCATTTCTGATAAATGACTTTCCCTTTTCTTTTGATCTCACCCAGAAAATCCAGCCTGGTGGCATTTTTGTATTCATCCAGGGTGTAACCCAAGGCTTCCACTGAGACGGCATCTGCCCACCAAGCCAGTTTTCCTAAATAAACCATTCTCTCAAAATGCTTTATGGTCTTGAAATCATCGGATATAATCGCCAGATCGATATCACTACACTCATTTTGCTTTCCACGTGCATAGGATCCGAATAGAATGATTTTCTCTATATCGATTTCCTCTTTTATTCTATTTATGAATCTTTTTATTTCTTTTGAATTGGTAATTCTTGCTTTAGCCATTTTAAAATCTTTTTGGTTTTGCGATAAATTTCCTCTGCTTCTTTGTAAGTTGAGATCCCCATCTCTTCTTTATACGTGGGATACCTTGTGGCAACATAGTATCTATCAATCCTAACTATTGAATCTAAGAGTTCGGTGGGGATCTCTAAGTCAAGCTTCTTGCACAGTTTTTCCAGCTTGTGGATGTATGGAGGAATTTCATTAAACTTCTTAACATAGCCTGCTTTCAGATATTTCTCAATGGCTTGCTGGCAGATGAAGGCGCACCACAAGTATCTTCTGGCGTCCAACATTGCCTTTGCGGCTTTGAGGTCCTCTTTATGTTTTTCGAGCCACGATTTGACTCTTAATTCAGGATCTGTCTTTTTTTGTTTATTGTCCCTTTTTCTCATTCAAAAAACTTTGCCCATCCGCTCTTTCCTCTCAAGGCGAAGCTCTCCGCACAAAAGCAATTATCGGGCTTTTCACCTCTGGTAGTTACGCCCGCTTCCCAAAAGCCTATAAAATATATCGGCTTAAATCCTCGTCCTCGACTATATCTTTGAGGGTTTTTTCCACCATCTGTTTGGTGACCTTCACCTTTTTTATCTTGGAATCCGGCACCTTGAACATGATTTCTTCTAACAGGGTGGTCATCACCGTATGAAGTCGCCTGGCTCCGATGTTTTCTGCCCTCTCATTGACCAGATTGGCTATTCGGGCGATTTCCCTGATGCCATCATCGATGAAGGAAAGCTTCACCCCTTCGGTGTCCATAAGGGCGGTATACTGCTTGATTAACGCATTTTTTGGCTCGGTGAGGATGCGAACGAAATCGTCTGCGGTCAAGCTGTCCAGCTCCACCCGAATGGGGAATCTTCCCTGCATCTCCGGAATCAGATCCGAGGGTTTGGAGGCGTGAAAGGCACCGGCGGCGATGAACAGAACGTGGTCGGTCTTAACCATCCCATATTTGGTCATTACATTGGTCCCTTCCACTATAGGCAGAAGGTCCCTCTGAACCCCCTCTCGCGACACATCTGGTCCCTCCTTCGGCTTCTCTCCAGCGATCTTGTCTAACTCGTCGATGAAGATGATACCGGAGTTCTCCACTCTTTCGACAGACTCGGAAATCACAGACTCTATGTCCACCAGCTTGCCAATCTCTTCCTGGACTAAAACACTTTCCGCTTCACCAACAGAGACCTTTCTTTTTTTGGTCTTCTTGGGCAGCATGCCGGAGAACATCTCCTGGAAATTAACTCCCAGCTCCTCTATGCCCTGGGGAGAAAAAACCTCAATGATGGGAAATCTATCATTAGGCAAGGTGACCTCAATTGTTCTTTTGTCCAGCTTTCCCTGACGCAGTTGGGTTCTCAGCTTTTCTCTGGTTTTCTCCCATTTTTCTTCCGGGTTTTCCTCTGTCGATTCAGGGAAGGTGAAAGAAGGAAGATTGTATTCCCGTGCGGGCACATCTGTCCTTTTGCGGCGAGGTTTAGGGGGCAAAAGATAATCCAGTATCTTCTCCTCAGCCAAGCTTTGCGCTTTTGATCGCACCTGCTCCGCCTTCTCCCTTTTCACCATGCTGACCGCCAAATCGGTTAAGTCCCTCACCATGGACTCCACATCTCTTCCTACATATCCCACCTCAGTATATTTTGATGCTTCCACCTTGATGAAGGGAGCATTGGATAAATTAGCCAACCTTCGCGCAATTTCGGTTTTGCCCACTCCGGTCGGTCCGATCATGATAATGTTATTGGGCATGATCTCTTCTTTCAGATCCCCATTAACGTGTTGCCTTCTCCATCTGTTTCGCAGGGCAATAGCCACCGATTTTTTAGCCTTATCCTGCCCGATGATATACCTGTTCAGCTTCTTCACGATCTCTTTAGGGGTTAACTCCCTCTTCCAGTCTTTTTCCAAAGCCTTTTCCCTTTCCTCTACATCTGTTGGCTCAGGAACAGTTGGACTTTTTACCTGACTCATCTCTTATTTTTCTCCTCTCTGAGCAATCTACTTCTTTCCCTCATCACATTAAATATAACAAATTTCTGGATTTTTCAAAGCCTTTGCTCATTCAAACCATAAACTTTTTGTTTTTCCCGAGAAGCTACGCCTGGGCAACCTAAATGCCCTTATCTCAAAAAACCTAACTGTCTATACCTCAACAGATTATAATCAAAAGGGATTTAAGTTCAACAAAAGTGTTGAAATCTCAAACTTTAAGATATAACTCTTCTCCCAATAAAAAACTATTGGAGTGCATTTACCTGTCTTTTGACAAAACAAAAAATCAAGCAGATGCACACCAGGATACTTTCGCTACAAAAGTTCCTCTATCATTATCTTGTCGTTGGTATAGACACAGATGGAGGATGCAATCTCTATGGACTTTCTAACTATGGTTTTGGCATCTAAGTTTGCGTGAGCTTTTAGCGCCCGAGCCGCGGCTAAGGCATATGGACCGCCAGAACCAATGGCTACGATCCCGTCGTCCGGCTCTATAACGTCTCCATTTCCGGAAATCATCAGAGCATGGTCTTTATCCAGCACAGCCAAAAGCGCCTCCAGCCTCCGCAGATACTTGTCCATTCGCCAGTCCTTAGCCAACTCCACGGCTGCCCGGGGGAGATTTCCTCTGAATTCTTCTATTTTTGCCTCAAACCTCTCAAACAGTGTGAATGCATCGGCGGAGGTCCCGGCGAAACCGGCTAAGATTTTATCGTTATACAACTTACGGAGTTTGTTGGCATTCTGTTTGACGATGGTCTCCTCTAGGCTCACCTGTCCATCTGCACCAATGGCAACCTTGCCATTGTGTCTTAACCCGATTATGGTGGTGGATTTTATCATTTAAGTTTAATCCCAAATTTTTAGATTAAAGCCTTTATGCTCAACTGTCCATTTGGATCCATAGGAAGTCAAAAGGTTGGTTCGGGGTGCCCTCACCCCGAACCAGAAATGTTAACACGTCCTTCCGTTTGGATCAAGATAAATTATGTGTAACCTTCATTTATTTCTACGCTCTGGGATGAGCTTTTTTATATACTTTCTTCAGCCTTTCTGTGGTCACATGAGTATAGATCTGGGTGGTGGAAAGGCTTTCATGTCCTAAAAGGTCCTTCACCGTTAAGAGATTCGCCCCTTGGTCCAGCAGATGGGTGGCGAAGGTATGTCTTAGCGTATGGGGGCTGGTTCTTTTTTCTTCACTGACTTCTTGAGCATACTTTTTGACTATTCTTCTTATACTGCGGGAGGAAAGCTTCCTCCCTGACCTGTTCCAAAAAACTGCTTCACCATCCACTTTAGAGAGATCTTCAAAAAATCGTTTACGCCGGGCTAAATAGTTTTTCAAAGCGCTCAGCGCCTCGGCTCCAACTGGAATAATTCTCTCTTTTTTTCCCTTGCCCATCACCCGAATTAACTCGCCGTCGAAATCTATGGATGATAACTTAAGCTCTGAAAGCTCGGAAAGACGCATTCCAGTACTATAAAAAAGCTCCAGAATGGCTAAATCCCTGAAGCCGGTAAGATCATCCCGGGAGGGGAGTTTAAGCAGATTCTCCATCTGCGAAATGGTCAAAAAAGAGGGGAGAGGCTTCTTTCTTTTAGGGCTGACAAGATATGCGCCCAGATCTATCTTTATCTTTCCTTTCTTTAGAAGATATTTGAAAAAGGATCTTAATACAAACACCCGATGGGCAATGGTGTTTTCTTTCAAACCTTTTCTTTTCAAAAACACCAAAAAATCCCGGAGAAGTGGTCGAGAAAGCTGGTGAAGGAAATCTTCACAAATGTTTTTTCTTCCTAGAAATTCACCAAAGGTGGAGAGGGCGCATCCATAAGAGATGATGGTGTTTTCCGAAAAGTTCTTTTCCCTCTGAATATATTGAATGAAACCGCGTTTCTCTTTTTCGAAATCTTGCATGACTCCACCGGTTTGAGCCCAATGTATTGCACAAATATTGTAAATCCCCTATCCGCTTAATCCGTTGACCGTTTAATCCGTTCAATCCGTTGACCGTTCAATCCGTTGATTGCTCCACTGTTTGCAATTTTTCGTAGCTACACTTAGGGCATTTCAAATATTCACCCTTAGCTTTAGAGGTTTTTTCGACCAGAAACTTGGCGCCGCAGTTGGGGCAAGGCTGGTTTACCGGCTTGTCCCAGGTGGCAAACTTACATTTGGGGTAATTGGAACATCCATAGAATATCCTTCCCCTTTTCGTTCTTCTCTCAATCAGAAAACCGTTACAACCATCTTGGGGACAGATTACCCCGATGGAAAGGGGTCGGGTGAACTTACAATCCGGGTATCTGGAGCAAGCGAGGAATTTGCCGAACCGCCCAACCTTTATCACCATGGGAGCTCCGCACAGATCACACTTCTGGTCGGAGAGAAGCTTCCCATTCTCATCCCCCGGCAAGGGCTTGGTGTTTTTGCATTTGGGAAAGGCAGAGCAGGCCAAAAATCTTCCATTTCTTCCCCAGCGGATGATCATGGGACTGCCACATTTCTCACAGATCTCATCAGTTTTCTGTTGGGTAAGCTTTCGGATGTTCCCTTTGTTATTCTCCACCTTCTCCAAGTTGAGTTGGAAGGGAACGTAAAAATCTTTCAGCACCTTAACCCACTTCTCCTTTCCCTCCTCGATCTTGTCTAATTCCTCTTCCATGCTGGCGGTGAACTTCACCTCAAATATATGGGGAAAATTCTTGGTAAGAATCTGATTCACCGTCTTTCCCAGCTCGGTGGGGAAAAGCTTCCGATTCTCAGCCTCCACATACTTTCTCTGCTTGATGGTGAAGACGATCTGAGCGTAGGTGGAGGGACGACCTACGCCATTCTCCTCTAATTCCTTAATCAAACTCGCCTCGGTAAATCTGGGAGGGGGTTTGGTAAAATGCTGTTGGGGGATAAGCTCCAAAAGATTCAAAACGTCCTTTTCCTTCAAAGCCGGGAGTTTGAATCCCCCTTCCTCTTCTGAGTTCTCCTCTTTTATATCCTGATAGATTTTCAAAAATCCATCAAAGGTTTGTAGTGAGTGTGTGGCTCTAAAAAGATATTTTCCCGCTTCTCCGCCAGAGGCGGATCCGCCTCCGGCGGAAATTTCAACTGTGGTCACTTGAAAAATCGCTTCTGCCATCTGGGAGGCGATGAATCTGTTCCAGATGAGTTGATACAACTTAAACTGATCTTTACTTAAAAAGCTTTTTAACTCATCTGGAGTGTAGTCAATGTAAGTGGGACGTATAGCCTCGTGCGCTTCTTGTGCCCTCTTTTTGGATTTATATTCCCTCGGTTTGGAGGGAACGTAATCTGGACCAAAGTTTTTCTCTATGAAATCTTTTGCTGATTTTTTTGCCACCTCAGCAATTCGAGGGGAATCAGTTCGCATGTAAGTAATCAATCCCACGCTTCCCTTGTCTCCCAACTCCACTCCTTCATAAAGCTGTTGAGCAATCATCATGGTTTTTTTGGGAGAAGAATACAGCCTTCGAGCCGCATCCTGCTGAAGGGTGCTGGTTATATAGGGAGGGAAAGGATGGCGTTTCTTTTTTTCCTGGCTAACTTTCGCCACCAGAAATCTTTTCCCTTTGATGTCAGCGCAGATATTTTCTGCTTCCCTTTGGGTGGCTATCTCGAAGTCATTATCCTCAATTTTTACCAGTTTGGCAAAAAACGATTCGGACTTTTGTGTCTCAAGTTGTGCGGCGATGCTCCAGTATTCTTTGGACGCGAAATTTTGAATTTTCTCTTCTCTTTCACAGACGATGCGCAAAGCTACCGATTGCACCCTGCCGGCGCTCAGACCCTTGAACACGGTTTTCCAAAGAAGAGGGGAGATCTTATAACCCACCAGGCGATCTAGGATCCTGCGAGCCTGCTGAGCATTAACCCTATTCATGTCGATCTCTCCTGCCCGCTTTATCCCCTCCAGCACCGCCTGCTTGGTGATCTCGTTGAAGGAGGCACGCAAGACCTTGGGATTGATCTTCTCAATCTCGGAAGCGATGTGCCAGGCAATGGCTTCGCCTTCCCGATCCGGATCCGGAGCCAGATAAACCGTCTTGGCTTTCCGGGATTGGGATTTAAGCTGGTCTAAGACCTTCTTTTTCCCCTTTATGATCTCATACCGGGGAGTAAAGTCGTTCTCTATCTCCACCCCCAACTTTCTCTCTGGAAGGTCCTTCACGTGTCCCACAGAAGCCTCCACCATAAACTCTTTACCCAAAAATTTCTTCAAGGCTTTGGTTTTGGTGGGTGACTCGACTATCACCAGATTCTTATCCACTAAGATCGCTCCTTATCCCAGAGTTAAAGTTTAAACGATTTAACTTGTTCTGGCACTCGCCTAAGCTCTCTCTGATCTTTCAAACCCCACTTTTCCTTCCAACGCATCCTTCAAAGCCTGGGTGATAACCTTTGCCTGCTTTTCCTTGGGGGTGGTTTCTTCCTCCCCCTCTGATTTCTCCCTGAGCCTTTCTAAGTTCAACCTTCTGGCGTGCTTGGCTACCAGCAGGACCGCCTCATATCTATTCTTACACGTTTTATCCAGTCTTTCAGTGGCATCTAATTCCATCAGTTCCTCCTTTAACTATATAGCAAAAAAGGTAAACGATGTTACCTCAGAAAATCTTTGCCCGATCTGAAAAGAAAAATAAATGACGAATATAGAATATTACCTTGATTTTTAATATTCGTCATTCGACATTGGTCATTCGATATTTGTTCTTCTTCCACCCGGCATAATCAAACCTGTTGGACTTAAGTCTTTCTGATTCTATGATTTTTTCCACCGACTCTACGGTCTGGCTTAAGTTCTTATTTATCACAACATAATCATACTTCGACCAGAAGTCTATTTCCTTTAATGCAGTCTCCAGTCTCTTCCCCATCTCCTCTGTTCTTTCTGTTCCCCGTTTAATCAGCCTTCTTTTCAATTCTTCCATGGATGGAGCCAGAAGAAAGATCAAAACGCTTTGCGGATATTTTTTCCTAAAAGCCATCCCTCCCTGCACATCCAGCACAAACAGTGCGACCTTTCTCTTCCTTTTTGCTTTAGTCACAAATTTCTTCAAGGTTCCGTATCGATTGCCATGCACCCAAGCCCACTCAACAAATTCTCTTTTTCTTATCTTCCTTTTGAATTCCTCTTCAGTAAGAAAAAGATAGTCCTTGCCGTCTTTTTCTCCCTTTCTTCTTTTTCTGGTGGTGGCGGAAACAGAGCGGATATAATCTTTATGCTTTTTAAGCAACTTCTGACAAACTGTGGTCTTTCCTCCTCCTGACGGGGAAGATAAAACCACGAGAGTTTCTTTATTTTTTATTTTCATATAAGATTGATTTTGTGAAGCAATTTTCCGTTCGTCACGGACGCCCTCGTCCGTTACGGAAAGGGTTATGGACAAGGTGTCCGTCACCAACTAAAGGTTCTAAACTGATTCTTTATCCGACATTCGTTATTCGTCATTAATCATTCGTCATTCTATATTCTGCACCTGCTCTCTTAGTTTCTCGATCTCCTCTTTTAAGAAAATCACCTTTTGCGAAATCTCCGCATCTGCCGCTTTGGCTCCGATGGTATTGGCTTCCCGGTTCATCTCCTGAAGCAAAAATGTGAGTCTTTTTCCCACTGGCACATCTTCCTTTAAAGCGGAGAGAAACTGGTGATTGTGACTTCTGAACCTGACGCACTCCTCGGTGACATCACATTTCTCCGCCATCAACGCTACTTCCAATTCAATCCGATGCTCGTCTGTCACTGAATTATCAAGAAGTTCTTTTATTCTGCTTTTAAGTTTTTTTCTGTAATTATCGATGCTCTTCGGGGTCAATCTCTCTATTTGGGGAATTGTCTTCTCTAATCTTGCCACCCTTTCCGACAGATCCTGTGCCAGTTTTGCCCCTTCTGCTTTTCGCATCTGGTTGAACTCCTCCAGGGCCTGTTGAGTGATTTTGGAGATGATCTCCCAGGCTTTATTTAGATCAGTCTCCTCCTTTTCTACCTTAACCAGATCCGGCAAGCTGAGGAATTGATCCATCCTGAACTCTCCGGAGAGGCCGAACCGCTCTTTCAATTGGGTCATTATGTTAAAATAAACGTCTGCCACCTCTTCGTTCAATTTAACGTATGAAGCCACCGGAGAGGTCTCTTCCCAGCTCAAGGTGAAGTTAATCTTGCCCCGGGTGGTGGTAGAAAGAATCGTCTCCTTCAGCTTGGATTCCAGAGGGAAAAGGTGCTTGGGTAGGCGAAATTGTATATCACAAAAGCGATTGTTCACCGAGCTTATCTCTACCGTGGCTTTTATATTCTCTTCGACCAACTCGGCTCTGCCATATCCGGTCATACTTGCAGCCATAAGATTCTCCGCCAACAAAATGTTATTATACTTCAATACTGGATTTTGTCAATCAAAATTTGCCTTCTGTTTTGGAGAGAAGAGAAACATGGCGCCACCCGTGCATAACTAAGGTAGTCAAATTATTCTGGAATAGAAAAAAAGCCACCGAAAATTATACAAAAGGATTCATCCTGGATGAAAGACTAAATCTTAGCCTTGCCTCTGGCGATATTAGATGAGTTTGCCAAGATCCATAGCCACAATCCTAACCTTCTTATGAGTGGATACAATTTAGCTGACTGGCTCACTTGAAGTCAAAATTTACTGTTGCGTGAGGAAGATTTTTTTATTATACTAAATTTCTACGTGCGAAGCCACGATTGTGACATTTTGATTTGTTAAAAAATTCTTTTGTCTGTGGAGGTTCTTTAATGCTTTCTACGACTGATTTTCGCAAAGGGCTGAAGCTCAAGGTGGACGGTGAGATCTACTATATAGTGGATTTTCAACATGGTCGAACTGCTCAGAGGAGAGCTCAGGTGAGAACGAAACTAAAGAACATAAAAACCGGAGCAGTTCTGGAAAAAACCTTTGCCGCAGGTGAAACCTTTGAGGAACCGGATTTTGAGGAGAAGACCATGCAGTTTCTTTACTCTGCAGGGAGTGAATATCACTTTATGGACTCCAAGACCTATGACCAGATAAGTTTATCCGAGGATCAGTTGGGAGACTATAAATGGTATTTGAAGGAGAACTCCGAATATAAGGTGATGTTTTTTGAAGGTCAGCCGGTGAACGTGGATCTTCCAGCCTCAGTGGTGCTGAAAATCACCACCACGGAACCAGGTATCAAAGGCGACTCTGTCACCAATCTGACCAAAAACGCCACCCTGGAGACCGGACTGGTGGTGAAAGTTCCGCTCTTCGTAAGGGAAGGTGAATATGTAAAGGTCGATACTCGCACAAATGAATATATTGAAAGATCGCAACAAAGATAAGATGAAAAGTGTGTGTTTTTTAACGATAACCATAAATTGATACAAACGCATTTGTTTCTGATACGAAGTTGCTCCCTTCCCCTCTCCTCCGTGGGGAGAGGGGATTCGTATGAATGCATACGCAAGGGTGAGGGGCAATCAAGTAAAACGTAACAAATGCGAAGCTCGTATGAGTGCATACGCACATTCATACGAATTTTCGTGCGTTTGTATTCGTCTTAATATGCAGGAAAGATCGAAAGATAGGACTCACCACTCCGCGGTTTCAGGATGGATCGGAACGGATGAGTCAGGGAAGGGAGATTATTTCGGTCCTCTGGTGATAGGAGGAGTGCATGTCGACTCCAAGACCAAAGGCGCGCTTTTGAAATTGAAAGTACGGGACAGCAAGAGAATCTCAGATAATGTGATCAAAGAGCTGGATTTTCAGATTCGCTCCGTGTGTATCTATTCGGTGGTGGTGATCGGTCCAGAGAAATATAATCTCCTGTATGAAAAAATGAAAAACCTAAACAAGTTGTTAGCCTGGGGACACGCACGGGTGATAGAGAATATTCTTCTGCGGGTGGATTGCAAGAGGGCCATCTCCGATCAGTTCGGCTCCGAATTCTATATAAAAAACGCTCTGATGAAGCTGGGGAAGAAAATAGAGCTAACTCAGTCTCCCCGAGCTGAAGCAGATGTAGGGGTGGCGGCCGCTTCGATTCTCGCCCGGGCCGAGTTTGTAAGAAAAATGGAAAGGCTCTCTGCAGAATGTGGGTTTGAGCTTTCTAAAGGCGCCTCCGATCGGGTAGATTCCGCCGCCCGAAAGATCGTAGAACAGATGGGAAAAGATGCCTTGAACCGATTTGTCAAGCTACATTTCAAAAATACGAATCGAATAACGCATCAGAATTGAGATTTGAGAAGCGAGAATCGAGTCAAAGGCTTAAAAACTCAATCTCAGTTCTCAAGACTGATGCCGATCTGCAAACAATTTTCTTGAGTTGGTCTAATATTCCATGATTAAATCTGAACAATCCTGCACACACGTGCTGGAAGATATAAGAGGTGACAATGTTTCTGGCGCATCCGAGCTTTCCCGAAAAGCCGCCTCCACCTTTGTCCTTTTCGCCTCCGAAAGCGATGCAAAGTCCAAGGAGGAATACTTCCGAAATCTTTTGAAGCTGGGGGCAGAGCTCATATCAGCCCAACCCCATATGGCTTCTATCTTCAATTTGGTCAACTCCATATTATATTCAGTGGAAGAACTTTCGCCCACCCTCACCCTAAAGGAGCTGAAAGAATTTACCAAAGAGAAGGCGGAGGAATTTGCCTACAATTCATTAAGCTCAATTCAACTTATCGCCCAGAATGGAGAAAAACTGGTGGGGGAAGGTTCAAAGGTTTTGACTCATTCCTCTTCTGGATCGATTCTGGCGATCCTGAAAAAAGCCAAAGAGAAGGGCAAGTCTTTTGAGGTAATGGTATGTGAGTCCCGCCCCATGCTGGAGGGACGACTTTTAGCCAGATTCTTGGGAAATGCCAAGATCCCGACAACCCTGATAACGGATGCGGCCATGGGAGTTTTCGCCAAAGAAGCGGATTTGTTTTTAGTGGGGGCGGATTCAATCTCTGAGACTGTCTTCGTTAACAAAATTGGAACCTTCTATCTTTGTCTTCTTTCTAAGGAGTACAGAGCGCCCCTTTATGTGGCATGTGAAAGGAGCAAATTCATCTCCAGCGCCTGGCGACTTTCGCCTTTTACCAACGGCGACCCCAGGGAGATTTTGGACGAGGAACTTTTGAACGTGAAGGTGGAGAACCCATATTTCGAGGAGGCTCCTCTCTCTTGCTGTCAGCAGGTGATAACCAACGAGGGATTTTTTCCTCCATCCGAAATTTCCCATTACATCCGAAAGACCAGATTGTGCAAAAAGCTGATGGAACATATAAGAGAACTTCATTTTTGAGTAGTTGGAAAAGGACTCAACAGAGCCTTCTGAATTCAAAAAATGGTAGCCGCCCCGCCTTGGCGGGGCGCATCTTTACGCCCAAATGGGCGGCTAGCATGTTTAGTATGTCGAGAAACAATAAAAGTGTCCTTTATGTCATTCTGTCCGAATTTCGATCCGTAGGAAACGAAGTGAAGAATCTAATGAATTCAACATATTGTAGATTTGAGATTCTTCGGCTAACGCCCCAGAATGACATTTTTCGATACGCTTATGTTATTCGGTAGCCGCAGGTCCACAGGATGGGATAAGCTATAAAGAAAGCGAAGCTTTTCTATTTGGAACCTCATGAAGAAAACAGATAAAGACAAGCTCAAAATCTTGTTTGTTTGCACTGGCAACACCTGTCGCAGTCCAACAGCGGAAGGCATTCTCAAAAAGGTGCTGAAGCAGAACCGAATTGATAATGTGGAGGTAAGTTCCGCTGGAACTTTTAGATTGCAAAATGCACCTGCCTCCCTCTTTGCTATGGAGGTAGCCAGAATTCGCAATGTGGATCTATCCCAACACCGTTCCCGTGAGTTAACCAGAAAGATGATCGAACAAGCGGACCTGATTTTGGCTATGTCGCAGGAACACTTGGATTTTATCAAACGAATCGACAAAGAAGCTAAGGATAAAGCTTACCTTTTGAAGGCTTTCCCTCAGCTAAATCTTGGGTCAAACGAAGATCAAAACCAGGGCGTTTTGTTTATCAAAGACCCTATGGGGGGTAGTCTGGATGATTATGAACACAGTTTTTTAGAAATTGAGAAGGAGATAGATAGAATATTACCAGAGCTTTTAAGCTTGGTGACAAAAAGATAATTTCCACACCCACTCTCAAAATCACTGGATGATGGGAAAGATTATAAGCTCAGCTTCTTTTAAACATATCCTGTTTCTGATCACCATACTATTCACGATTTTCCTCGGAAGTAAAGGAATACAAAGCGTAAAACCCCAACCGGGAGTCGAGGCAGGTTCCTATATGGAAGCCTCTTCTGATTTCAAACAGATCATGGGAGATACTACAAAACCGGATGAGATTGAAATCCCTTTAAAACCACCGGAGATGGAGATAAAACTGCGTTCGCCGGAAGAGAAAAAGTTTAAAAGGGTGGTCTCCAATCGGGCTTTCGGTGTGGGTGAGAGATTTGAATTTTCAGTAGGGTATGGACCCATCAATGCCGGAACTGCGGTGATGGAGATTCCTGAGATTATAAAATTTAATGGCAAAAAATGTTATCATATCGTCTCCACCGCCAAATCCAACAAATTCTTCTCCGTCTTTTTCAAGGTGGAGGATAAGGTGGAATCGTTCATGGACGTGCATGGACTTTATTCTTTGCGTTACGATAAACATCTGAGGGAGGGAAAATTCAGGGCAGACGTCTCCATGATTTTTGATCAGGAGAATCATTTAGCCATATATAACAGTGGAAAAGATACATTTGACGTGGCGGAATATGCTCAGGACGTGCTTTCCGCCTTTTATTTCGTGAGGACCCAGGAGCTAACCGTGGGAAAGTCAATCTTCGTGGATAATCATACAGATAAGAAAAACTATCCTTTGGAGGTTAAAGTCTTGCGAAAGGAAAGACGTAAGGTGGAAGCAGGTGAGTTCGATTGTGTGGTGGTGGAGCCCATTTTAAAAACCCCCGGAATATTCAAGCAAAAAGGAAGCCTGACCATATGGCTGACCGACGATGAGATAAAGATGCCGGTTCTGATGAAAAGCAAAGTGATCATAGGCTCCATCTCCACTGAGCTGATCAGTTACAAACTGGGAGAGGTGGGAAAATACTAAATGTCAAAATATCCTAAAATAGACTTAAGTAAGATAAAGACATATTCAATCCGAAGCCGGAGAAGCAAAACCCAGATCAAAAACTTTGGGAAACCTCTTGAGCCGGGTTCCGATATTTACGGCTTTCTGGAGAGTCTGCCCAAATATTTAAAAGCGGAAGACTTAAAATCGCTTATAAATTCGATAGTGAATGCCAAACGCAAAAAAAAACCCATCATTCTAATGTTAGGTGCTCATCCCATCAAATGCGGGCTTTCACCTGTTCTAATCGACCTTATGGAGGAGGGCTTTGTGACTTTATTGTCAACCAATGGAGCCGGCGCAATTCATGATGTGGAGATAGCCTTCTGGGGAAAGACCTCCGAGCAGGTGGAGAAGGGAATCGAGGATGGCTCATTCGGCATGGCTAAACAGACCGGAGAGGTCTTTAACCGGATCTCCTCTTTTGCCTGTCAGAAGAATCTGGGGTTGGGAGAGGCGATTGGCAAAAGGATTTTAGAGCTTAAAGCCAGATTCAGAAAACATAGCCTTCTGGCAAGCGCCTATCGACTAAATATCCCGGCTTGCGTGCACGTGGCTTTCGGGACAGATATAGTTCATCAACATCCAAATTTTGATCCGGCCTCCACCGGAAAGGCAACTCACCTAGATTTCAAAATATTAGCTGACGAAGTTTCCAGATTAAACAATGGAGGGGTGGTTTTGCATTTTGGATCAGCGGTTGTTCTGCCAGAGGTTTTTCTAAAGGCACTTTCGGTGGCGCGAAACATCAAAGGAAAAGTCCAGAATTTCACCACCGCCAATTTTGACATGATTCAGCATTATCGCCCTAATACCAATGTAGTCCTGCGCCCCACTCAGAAAAGCGGACAGGGTTTTTCCTTCACCGGACACCATGAGATCATGATTCCCCTTTTGGCTTGGGCATTGAAGTCGACAAATCTAAAAATCATAGGGACAAAGAATAAACCAAAAAGGAGGTAAGAAACATGCGATGCTATCACAGTTTGAAGTTCTCGGTGATTTTTGTCTTCCTTTGTGTTACATTCAATTTTTTGATCTCAAATGCAGAGGAGAAACCTGCCTCACTTGGGGATAGCCTGACAAAAACCGAAGAGAGTGTCTCTTCGGCTCCGGATACCACAGATCCGCTGAAAAAGGCTTTAGAGGATTTCCATCAGGTTCTGGCAACTCTATGGCATCAAGCCTTTCCGGAAAAGGACTTCAAAACCATCAGGGAAAAGGCTCCTCTCTTACAAGAAAAGCTTATGAACTTAGCCCAGGTAAAGCTTCCTACCTATCTCGAGGGGGATAAAGAGAAGTTGGATTCTTTTCTTTTGAAAAGACAGCATCTGATTGTCTCTGTAGATCAGGTTGTTCAAGCGGCGGCAGATACGGTGGACTCCTCCTTAGCTTCTGCCTTTGAGCAGATGCACTGGGCTTACGAGGAATTGGAGAAGGTCTTTGCCGTTCCGATAAAGGAGCTGGACAGCTTCCACCAAACCCTCTATTTCCTCTGGCATAAGGCTTTGCCGGAAAGAGACTATGGGGCAATAAGGGAGACGGCTCCAGTCCTCAAGGCAGAAGTGGACAGCCTGATGAAAGTTCCACTTCCATATGGTTGCGCCGAAAAGAAAGATGAATTCGAGAAGAGAAAATCTGCGCTCAAAGATGCAGTTTACCAATTGGCTGAGGTCTGCGAAAAGGCAAGCGATGAAAAAATAGAAGAAGCTTTGAGCCTGGTGCACGACAGGTTCGTGGGACTTAATCGGCTTTTGAGATAAAGGAGAATTCTACGACCGGGTGGCCCGGCTTGCCCGCCTCAGGTGGGCCTGCTTGCCACGCCGGCTCTATCATCCGGGGACGACCCGGATATACGTGCCCGATATTTCGTAGCATTTTCCTTGACTTCTACAGGTCTGCGAGCTATAATATTCGTTGTTAAGAGAGGTTATATATGCAGGATACGAGTCGGGGCATACCGGACAGGAGCTCGGAGTTCAGGGCCTATCGGGTTTCAATTGCTCGAAGCCGGTTACCGTGTCCGAGCTATCCAGGAGCTTTTAGGCCAAAAAGATGTCAGTACGACCATGATTTACACCCATGTACTCAACAAGGGAGGCCACGGCGTGAAGCGTCCCTTTGATGGACTCTGATCCGGTTTTATACAGACTGTATAAACCGGAAAGCAATGAGGCAACAGAATCACGCAAGACGCTGATATTATGCAAGTTAAAACGCTTGACTTTATTTTTAACCAATGTGTTATACAGAAGCGAGCAGTCTGTCTTTACAGATTTATACAGGTTGCATAATCACTGTTATGCGGATATATAGAGAATAACATATGCCAGTAAAAAAGAAAAAATCAGATCCAATGCAATCATTATTATTCGATATACCAATGAAAGGTGATCGACTGCCTCCAATGGAGGGGGTTTCTTTTTTTCCTGTTTATAAAAACGAGAATAATGTTCTGTATGAAGGAGATAGTATTAAATGGTTAAAAAGTATAGAAAGTGAGACTATTGACCTTATTTTTGCTGATCCACCGTACAATATAAAAAAAGCTTATTGGGACAAATTCGAAAGCCAAGAAAAATATATCCAATGGTCAATGAAATGGGTTGAAGAGGCAGCCCGTGTTCTAAAGAAAACAGGAACGCTTTATATTTGTGGCTTTTCAGAAATATTAGCTGATTTAAAACATCCTTCTATGAAATATTTCAAAGGATGCAAGTGGTTGGTTTGGTATTATAAGAATAAAGCAAATTTAGGAAAAGACTGGGGGCGTTCCCACGAAAGTATTCTTCATCTCAGAAAAAGCAAAATATTCACAGTGAATATTGATAATGTGAGAATTCCCTATGGGAGGCATACTCTCAAATACCCGTCTCATCCACAAGCAGAAACAAGCCAATATGGTAATGGCGGAAAAAGAAAAGATGTTTGGACGCCGCATCCATTGGGTGCAAAGTCTAAAGATGTTCTCGAAGTTCCAACAACATGTAACGGAATGGGAGAGAAAACTCCTCATCCTACACAAAAACCAGAGGAGTTATTAAGAAAGCTCATACTTGCTTCTTCAAATCAACATGATTTAGTTCTTGATCCGTTTTCTGGTTCAGGCACCACCCTTGTTGTCGCTGAACAATTGGGCAGGAGGTGGTTAGGCTGTGATTTATCCCATAAATACAACGAATGGGCGATTGAACGATTGGAGAATACTACACGAAAAAGCAAGGAAGAATGGATTGCTTTTGATAGATCAAATGAAAACAGGAGAAATTCAATCAGATGAACTTGAAAACTATTGTCAGTACAGCAACAGATAAGGATAGATTTCTAACTATCAAAGCCTATTCGGATTTCTGTCTTATTTATTTGGAATTTATAAAAACTAATTTGCAAGCCGTAATTGTTTCCAGAAATGAAAAGAATTACAGATTTTTTCAATACAAAGAAGATGGAACATATAATGTAACACGACCTATTAATAGCGATCTTATGCTTTCACTTGAGTCGTTTGATTCTAAGCGTAAACAGTTTTTTACCATTCTTAAAAATATTAAGGATAAATTGTCTAAAACGAGGGCTAATCGGAAGTTGATAAATGATTTTATTTATACTTGCCAACAGTCTATAGGAGCAGCATTAGATGCTTTGCCTGCAAACAAGTCAAATATTGCAAGAAAACTCAATGGTGATCTATTTGAGCGTTTTATTCGCCTGATCATTTTCGAGATTGGTATTGATGTAACAGATGGAACTATTGCTGTTCCTGTTAAAATTAATGGAACGGAAGCCTTTAAGATGAATTACCAGCATGACTTAATAATAAAGGTAGATGATGTTACCAAGGCAATTGGCTCAGTGAAAACATCGAGCAAAGATAGAATTGATAAAATTTTTATTGATAAGTTTTTATATAATCGACTAACAGATGCGAATACACCGCATTTTGCAATTTTTTTAAACGATGTTCAAAGGAAGGGCAAAGAAGGCAAATATGGAATTAATGCAACTTTTCTTCCCGGACATTTCAAAGGCTATACCATAAAGCTGAATCCATTGGATGGAGTGTATTATTTTGATATCAGACCCAACATGAGGACAGAGGATATCCTTAAAGATTACATAAAGACATTTGATCATTTCTTAATTAAAGATGTTTGGAAATTTGCTAGATAATTCGCACAACAAAGCACTTCACCTGACCGCTATTCCGCTGCGCTCCAAAGTGGCAGGTGAGCTATTCCGTTAGGCATTATACATTAACGGGAGATTAAAAAATGAAAAAATACATTTTACTAATTTTATATTTACTCCTATTATTTACTTACGTTAACGCTCAACAATCAAAATCTAAATCAAGATTATTTCAAGATATTCAACAAAAATCCCAAAAAGTCCGTAGGTCAGGTGCCCTGAGCACCTGACACCAAGATAAAACCCCATTTATGGTGAGTTTCGAACCATTTATGGTGAGCGTCGAACCATTCTGATACCTCACCCGTAGTCTCTCTTCCCACAAAGAGCGAATATACCTTAACTTTAATGGTGAAAAGGATAGCTCCCCTGTTTACGGAAGAGCAAATCCTGTTTTGCGCTCGTCTTGAAATTCGTATGAATGCATACGCATCCCCCTTTAGTAACGGGGGATTTAGGGTGATTTGTCAACTCCCGAATCCACTTCCCTCTTCTAACGGGCGATGCAAACAATTGAATGCTCTCCTTGACATGTGAAAGAGAGATTCGATATGAACCATCCAATTGATGCTGGCCCCGAGATTTCCCCAAGGGAGGACTCCAAGCGCTTGAAGCTCTTGGACACATTAATCGATAAGATCATTCAAAGGATGGACGACAACTCCTGGGACGACCAACTACTTTTATGGTGAGCTTCCGAACCATACTCAGAATACAGATTCGAACGTACATAATTCTTTGCCTGATAACTGTTTGGAGGAAAAGTGAGAATAAAATAAAAAAGACCACCAGAAGCACCAGATGCACCAGAAGCACCAGAAGCACCGGTCAAACATCATTATTCAAGGAAGGCTGAAAAAAAAACGAAAATGAGCTACAGAACGCCCAGAAAGCCCAGAACCGCCAGTACCGTAGTTTGTAACCTGCTGACGCACAGACTCATAGCAAGCAGGACGAGTGAGACAAAAGATGAAAATGAACTCCAGAAAGCCCAGAACCGCTAGTACCGCCTGGGTAGCCAGGGAACCGCTCCTCCTCTCCCCTCTGGGGAGAGGAGAGAGTCGAAGATCCCGCCATAGGCGGGGACGAGGAGTTACTGGTTGGTTTGTTTCTTAGAACTCGGTCTTGCCGGTAAATTTGAAGTTATCTATCAGCATGGCGGGAGCTACTATACATCCCACATCGTCCCACCAGGAGGCAACGACTTTCCTTTCCTGCGATATCTGGGAGACGTTGGAGAATGCTTTAAGCATGCTCTCGGTGAAGCGCAAATTCTTAATTCCGTGCTTGATCTTTCCGTCCTCCACCCAGAAGGTGCCGTCTCTGGTCATTCCGGTTAAGAGCGCATTGGTGGTATCCAACAGTCCGTTTATGTAATGAAACCTGGTCACAAGGATTCCTCTTTTTACCGATTCTATCATTTTATCCAGAGAGGAGTCGCCGCCTGTAATGAAAATGTTCATTGCAAAAGTCCCCTCGGCATTACCAGGAGGAAAAGCATGACCGGTTGATTTCTTTCCCTCCCTGTGAGCGGAGATAGAATCATACACCACTCCTTTCGCCATCCCCCCTTCTATCAGCATTACCTTCTGTTTGGGCACTCCCTCAAAGTCGAAGGGAAAGGCGATCCCGCTCTCCTCAGTGCCGTCATCATACATGGTGACGTTCTCAGCCATGATCTTCTGCCCGATCCGATTGGACAGAAAACTGGTCCCCTCCTGAAAGGGCTTGGAGCCGAATCCGATATAATTCATCCATTCCACCAAAGCCGCCACGGCTGAAGGTTCTAATATCACCTGATATTCTCCAGGATCAAGATCCTTTGGATCTTTGCTCCCTTCACATTTCCTGATAGCAATCTCTGCCAGATTATCCACCTCGATTTTATCCACATCTCTGGAGAGCTGGTCTGAAAAACCTGAGCTGTTGTCCCCCATCACTATCAAATTGATATAGGCTGAGGTCAGCGGCTGATAACAGGCAACTCCGTTAGTATTGACCACCGCTATCTCAGAATCACCGGTGGAAAAAGATCCAGCCGCGGTAAGGTGCAAAGTTTTTGTTTTATCAAAAATCTTTTTGGCCGCTTCGGCCCTTTGAGTGGGAGAAAAACGCGCCGTCTTCTCAAAATAGGTATCAAGCTTTGTGAATTCCTGTTTGGTGGGAAGACCGGGAAAATCAGGATTTTCCTTCTGGTTTCTGGCGATCTCCGTGGCATTGCCAAGGGTTTTCTCTAAGTCTTCCTTGATAAAGGAGTTGGTTGACGCTACTCCGATTTTCTTCCCCAGAACAGCCCGGAAATATACCCTGCCGTTCCGCTCAGAAACGTTTTGATGGATGGCGGAGTTGGCGAAGCGAGTGAGTCCGTTTTCGCCACCGATGTAGACCGCCTCGGTCTGATCGGCCTTAGATTTTTTTAAAATCGTGTTCAGTAAATTAAGTATATTATCCTTTCCTATCATTTGCTCACTCCCACTTTAACGTTGCGAAATCTTGCTGGTGAGGTTCCATGTGCCACGTGCATGGTTTGCATGGGCTCACCTTTTCCACAGTTGGGCACTCCCCAGATATGCCAATGTTTGCGATTGCATATGGCATCACAACTGTTCCAGAACTGGGGAGTGATACCTGTATAGGTCGCGTTTTTGAACATCTTTCCCAATTTGCCGCCTTCGATTTCCCAGGCCGCCTCCACCCCAAATTGGAAATTTAGCCGTTTATCATCTATGCTCCAACTCTTGTTGGTGTCCAGAAACACCCCATCTTTGGTATCTTTGATCAAATCCTCCAAATCCCATTCTCTAGGCTCCAAATTTATATTGGTCATTCGGATCAAAGGGATTCGATTCCAACCTTCTGCCCGCATGGTGCCGTTGCTTTGTTGATTCAAAACAGCCGCAGTCTCTCGACAGGTTTGATATCCCACAAACAGACCATCTTTGACCAGATATACTCGTTGAGCTTTGACCCCTTCGTCATCGTATCCAAAACTGCCCAATCCTCCCGGAATGGTGGCATCAGCAACTATGGTGACCTTTTCGGAACCATACTTAAGCTTATTCAGCTTGTCCAGGGTTAAAAAGCTTCCACCGGCCAGACTTATCTCCGTTCCTAAAACCCGATCCAACTCGGTGGGATGTCCACACGATTCGTGCACCTGAAGTGCCAACTGGTTGCCGGCGATGATTATGGTGGTCTCCTTCTCCGGTAGGGGTGGGGCGGAAAGGAGTTGAACTGCCTCCTCTCTTACTCTTTCCGCATTCTCCAGAAGTTTCAACTCCTCCACAAACTCGAAGCCTCTGGAGGCATAATCACCCCCGAATGAATTGGGATAAGAGCGCCTCTGCGCCTCAGAGCCCTCCACCGCTGTGGCAACGATTCCGGCCCCGCTCTCCACTATTGATTGTTCTATAAAAGCACCTTCGGTGGAGGCAAAGGTCTTCTCAGTTTTAAAAAACTCCATAGAACCTTCTGCCACCTTTATTTTTGGGGTTTTTTGCATTATTGAGCAGGCATCCAAAAGAAGACCGATCTTTGTGTCTATGGAAACGCCAAAGGGATCGATCTCATAACCACTCTTATATGACTCCTGATAAACCTCCGTGGGGGTCAGCCTGACATCCTCCTTTTTAGTCAGAGCAGAAGCTTTGGCAATCTCAATGGCAGCCTCAGCCACCCTTTTCATCTCGTCTAAATTGAGGACGGAACTGGCGGCAAAGCCCCAGGCGCCATTTGCGATGACCCGTATCCCAAATCCCTGGTCATCATTACGAGACAAAGCTTCCACATTTCCGTTCTTGACTTTGATATCTTCAACGCTCCGTTTCTGATGCCGGATATCCGCGTAATCAACCTTCTTGTTCTTGAGATAGTCGATGATCTCCTTTATCTTGTCCTTCAAAATTTCCTCCTTCCGCCCATGCGTTTTTACCTGTGTCTCGACTTAGACTTTGGAATTTATAAATTACATTATGCTCCGCAGTTTGTCAAGTAAATAAGATACTGGAGTTTCACCATTTTTCCAGCCTCTCCTTTCACTATACACAATTCACGCCGAAAGATTAACAGAGACTAAATGGACGCTTAAGATATTTCGTAACATTTGTGCATCCCGGTACAACCAATCAGAATAATGTACCTTAAAGTTCACTCATTTATATGTCCTATCAAATAAGCAAAAACGGCAGTCATTATTAATTTGTTGATCTGTCAAGGGTTAGTAAAGATCGGCTCTTCCCGTCTCCTTTTGGCATCTTTCTTGCGTAACATTTTGTTCGAAGTTGGCGCCAAACTTACAAAGGATAAACTGATGAAACAAACGTTCTAACTGGAGGTGTTCAATGAATCTAAAATTCTTCACCATGCTGGTTATGGGGCTTTTCATTATGATCTTCTTTGTGAACGGATGCATCTTCGACTCCGCCAAAAAGATCAATAATGACAACACCGAAGTTGAGGTTCCTGATTTGGAAGAGGAGTTCGGTGGATATAAGCCCACTGATGAAGCACCGGGATTTGGCGACCCTGAGATTTCAAACGATTTCGGGGAAGATCAGGATGTTACCGATCTTTTAAGCACTGATCCGCAGATCGCTAAAGATATCGAGGATCCGCTGGTAGAAGTTTTTTTCTGCGCATCACCTGGGGAAGATTGGAATGGGATACTACTGCTACCACGGTGATCGACTGGAGCGGAAAAGCTCAAATAGATAAAGGGACTTTAGTCCTTTTGAAGACAATTCGTTTTGAGCCCGGCGACCATATCCATCGACCCCGTCCGGATCGTCAGACCTTAGAGTGGACGTTTTATACCGGACCCCATTTCGATGGCATCTACATCGCCATCGTGGTTTCGCCGAATGACACCACCAGCACCGAAGGGAGCTTTACATTTACCACCACACCTTTCACAAAAACATTCAGCTTCTCAGAGCTGGATTCCATCAACGTCATCTATTCTGTGGACGAAGAGGGAAATGAGATCGCCTTCCTGGGTCACAAAAAACAACTGGTCCCCTGTGGCAATGGATTCCTTGATGGTAGGTGGATAAAAACAGCGCCGTACAAGGGAGTGTTCAAAGGAAGATGGATCAATCGAGATGGGAGCTTAGCCGGTCATCTCAAAGGACACTGGGGAATAAGGAAGAATGGCGAGAAGGTCTTCTTCGGGAAATACATCAGCCACAATGGTGCATTCAGAGGACTCCTTAAAGGAAGGTGGGGATATTCAGATCCTGTGGTCACTGCAGACAACCAGAGGAGAGGATGGTTCGCCGGAGAGTGGTTTGATCGAAATCATCTTGCCAGAGGAGTCCTGAAAGGTCACTGGAGAGCAGGCGGCGAGATGGGTCGGAAAGGCTTCTTCGAAGGATGGTGGGAGCAACTCTGCCCTTATAGCTCTCCTTAATTGATGCAAAGATCCTTTTTGCAGTATCTTGAGATCCGTCAATCTAATTCGATTCAGGGTGGATGTTAGCATCCACCCTTTTTCATT
>Ga0315545_1000413_pt1 | contig 46160 bp, 38 predicted proteins | sample SalMarSW160210MG_FD_203096 | JGI IMG/M metagenome (GOLD analysis project Ga0315545, IMG submission 203096) | Salt marsh sediment microbial communities from the Plum Island Ecosystem LTER, Massachusetts, United States - Salt Marsh Sediment SW1602-10 ...
CTACTGCTTTTCTGATGAACCGGAAAAAAGAGAAAAAGGGGGAAGTTTTGTAAACTGAACACCAATCCCCTTTCTTTCCTCCTGTGTAACTCCTTTCAAGTAAACATCCCCAAAAAGCTCCGCCCTTGCTTTTTGTCCCGAAGCAGGGGCGGAGCCAAAGAAGAGCAACAGAAGGAACTTTGCTCTGATAAGCTGAGCGAAATAGGGCGAAGATGTTAGTTTGGTTCACCGAGCAATCTCACTTATTATCCCTTGACCAGTTGCTTGGTCTTTTCTTTGCTAATTAATTTGGAGGAAAAAGCCTTTATCTCTTCCAGATAACGACTGTTGTGCACCTTCCATCGGATAAGCATCCAGTGGCCATAGAGTCGAATCTATGCCACCTTGATGTTTTCTATCTCTATCACTGGTTTATCTTTTTTAAAGCCAAAATGCTCAGAGGCATCAAGAATCTCAATGCCTACAATCTCCTCATTCGGACCAAGGTCAATAGCAACATCCTCTGTCAAGCGTATTGTAGTAACTTCCATTGGCCCCTTCTTAAAAGAGATATAAGCGGCATCAACCTCTGGATCGTATTTTATCTTCATTTTACACCCCAATGAAAAATACATAGACAGTTACAACCACAAATCTGTCCGGTTCTTCAGCTACAATAGGCATCACCTGTTTAACCTGATAAAATTTGCCTTTCCACATAGCACTATAGCTAAAATTTTTACGGAAGGATAGTCTCCCTTTTTTGGCAGGAAGACATTCTCCTGTTCTAATCGTCAATTCAACTTCTTCCCTGGATGCGCCTCTATCAGCCATATTGTCAAGAGCATGTTGAGAAAATTCTATAGATTTTTCCACGTTCAGATAGCCTTTTTAGTTTTCACAATTATTAACCGTTGCGTTAGGAGCTCACTTCTGACGCATTGGAGAGTGTCAGGACAAGGTCCTGACACAACTAAAATAACTATCAAGGCTCGAGAGTGATCGATACGAGTTTCCCCAACGAAAACCGAGTCTCGAGCTCCTTTTACAATTTTTTATCCCTTGACCAGTTGTTTGGTCTTTTCTTTGCTAATTAATTTGGAGGAGAAAGCCTTCAGCTCTTCTAAGTAGCGACTGTTGTGCACCTTCCATTTGATGAGCATCCAGTGACCATATAGTCGATATTGAAAGTTTTTGAATTTAAACTTAACCGCTGGTTTGATCGCCTGCCACAATGAATAAAACTTGGGCATCGCCTCCAGCATTACCCCGAACTGTAGTTCCCATACCGACATCTTGTTAGGTTTGTATACCACATGATGTCCGTCATATTGACTCCAGTCAAAAGAGGTTATTCGATTTTCTGAGACCAGATTTTCATAAACCGGAGTTCCCGGAAGAGGGGTCAAAATTACCATCTGCACTGTATCGATTTTCCATTTGATGGCAGACTTTACCGTCTGCATCACCGTATTTCTGTCATCTTGCTCTCCGCCCAAGACAAACATCCCGTGTGTTTTAATTTTGTATTGGTGCAAAGTTTTGATAGCTTTCTCCATCTCCTCCACGGTCTGACGTTTGTTGTATTCTATAAGAGTCTGAGGATTGACCGATTCCAGTCCGATATACAGAACCTTACAGCCGGACTTGTGCATCAGTTCCAGAAGCTCCCTATCCTTTACCACATCCAGGCGACTCTGGGCGGTCCATGAAATGTGAATATTATTTTTCAGCATCAATTTCAGAAGCCTTTTGGTTCTCTTCTTGTCAGCGTCAAAATTATCGTCATAGAAAAACATCCATGCTCCGGGATATAACTGGTGATAATACTTTATGTCCTCCAGCACTTTCTGGGGACTGCGAGTTCGGTATCTGTGTCCGAACATTTTGGTGACCGAACAGAAGGTGCAGTCGAAGGGGCATCCCCGCGAGGCCAAAACCGGAAATATGGTCGGGTCTTTCCAGCCTTCTATCAGCGAGAATTCCGGGGTGGGAAGGCTATCCTGATCTATTAAGTATGGTCTTTCTTCATTATGATACACCCGGGATCCTATCTTGTAAGATAGCCCCAGTATTTTGGAAATAGAGGAAGCATCATTTCCGTTTTCCAGCCAAGAGAGGAGCTCCAGAATGGTCTGTTCACCTTCTTTTCTTACCACGAAGTCCGCATAGTTGTCCAGCGCCTCTTCTGCCATGAAGGTGACGTGTGCTCCTCCCATCACGATGGGGATGTCCTTTCCCAAAACCTTGGCTTTTTCCTTTATCTCTCTGGCGATATGATAAGCCTCCGGAGCAGTGCTGGTGATGGTGGAGATCATTACCATATCTGCGGTTAACAACTCTGCCCAATCGAGGGGAGCGATGTCCTGGCAGAATAACCTAACCTGGTATCCCTTATCTCTCAGGATCGTGCCTATAATAGGTAAACCTAGGCGGGGGAGTTTGAATGCGCTGAACACATGAAAACCGGGGGATGCTGGCTCTATTCCTATAATTTTTTTAATTTCCATTTTTTCCTTTTTTTACAACCTCAAGTTATGGTTCAAATATAAACTTTTTGCAATTTAACCGGAGTAATACGTCTTTGTCAAGTCTTTTTATTGAGGTCCTTCGAAAAATTATTTTGGAGAGGATAAATTGGAGTGTTCACCTTCAGGTGAACCATGTTAAAGCTCGTGGTCTTTTAAGAAGTTTTCCGCAGGATCCATAGGACAGGTCAAGCTAAAGTCGTAGATCCCGCCTTGGCGGGGCTTGACACTCCAGATCAACAAGTAACTTGTAATGTCTGCCTTTGCCAATTCATTAAAACTTCTTTGAAAGGTATAAGCTTTCTATTATTATACTATATGTAAAATGTTTAGAGGCGTCTCCGAAAAGGAGATGATCCGGCTGGTATTTAATTTGATCTTTAGGAAACCCAAGTTGAGAAATGAAAATTGATCTTTTGAAAGATTTGAATCCAGCCCAGAGGAAAGCTGTTACCTACACCTCCGGTCCACTTCTGGTTTTAGCTGGAGCGGGCAGCGGGAAAACCAGGGTGCTGACTTATCGCATTGCATATTTGATCGGGGCTAAGAGGGTCGATCCGTGGAAGATCTTAGCTGTGACCTTCACCAATAAGGCGGCAGGTGAGATGAAAGAGCGGGTGGAGAAGCTTTGTGGCAAAGCTGGCATTGGTGTGTGGGTGAGCACATTCCATTCATGGTGTGCAAGGATATTAAGAAGAGAGGCGAATCTTTTAGGTTACACCAAAAGTTTCAGCATCTATGACCAGGACGATCAAAGATTGGTGATTAAAAAATGTATGGAGGAGCTTGATATCTCTTCCAAGAAGTTTCCCCCCGATGCTGTTCAAAGCCGTATCTCCTCAGCCAAAGACAGGTTGTTCACCTGGCAGAGCTTTTTTTCCCAAGCCAGAGATTTTTTTGAAGAGAATGTGGCTAAAGTCTATCAACTCTATCAGAAAAAGCTTCAAGAAGCAAATGCCCTTGATTTCGACGATTTGATAATGAAAACCGTTGAGCTCTTCACGAATCAACCTCAGATTTTGGAAAAATATCAGAGCAGATTTGGTTATATCCTGATAGATGAATATCAGGATACCAACCATGCTCAATATGTGCTGGTAAATCTCTTGGCATTAAAAGGTCAAAATCTATGTGTGGTGGGCGATGAGGATCAGTCCATCTATGGCTGGCGAGGAGCTGATATCAACAACATCCTAAATTTTGAAAAAGATTACCCGGATACCAAAGTGATAAAGCTGGAGCAAAACTATCGCTCCACCCAGGTGATTTTGGACGCGGCAGGCGCGGTGGTGCAGAATAACCAAAGCCGGAAAGGTAAAACTCTTTATACCCGAATCACGGGAGGTGAAAAGGTAGGTCTTTTGATTTTAGAAAATGAGCACCAGGAGGCGGAAGCTTTGGTAAAACAAATTCAGCATTTCATTCAACTATCTGGGTATTCTTTATCTAATTTTGTCATTCTTTACCGCACCAATGCCCAATCGCGTGTGTTGGAGCAAAAGCTCAGAGATAACGGTATACCCTATGTGATAGTTGGGGGCGTAAGATTCTATGAGCGCAGAGAGGTAAAAGATATACTGGCATATCTGAAAGTTTTGACAAACCCTCAGGATGGTTTAAGTCTGAAAAGGATTATTAATGTGCCAGCCAGAGGGATCGGAGCCAAAACCATCTCAAAAATGGAGAATTTCTGTTTGAGAAAAAACTTAAGTCTCCTGGAGGGGATAAGACAGATAGATGAAATCGAAGGAATCTCGCCCAGGCTTAAAAGCGTCATAAAAGATTTCTCCAAGATGTTGGATAAATTCGCTTCTATGAAAGATAAATCACCCGTAGATGAACTTGCCGAGTTGGTTGCCGAGAAAACCGGCTATCTGGATGAACTCAAAAAAGAGAAAACCGTTGAGGCAGAGAGCAGAATAGAGAACATAAAGGAGTTGATCAATGCCACATCTGAGTTTAAAGAAAGATCGGAGCACTCCACTTTGGATGGATTCTTAGAAGAGGTTTCACTTATCACCGACATAGACATGTGGGACAAAACCAAGGATGTGGTCACGCTTATGACCTTACATGCGGTCAAAGGGCTGGAGTTTCGGGTGGTTTTCATCGCTGGACTGGAGGAGGGTCTTTTCCCTTTATCCCGTTCGCTGGAAAACCCATCTGATCTGGAGGAGGAAAGGAGGCTTTTCTATGTGGGAATGACCCGGGCGAAAGAGAGATTGTTTTTATCTTATGCCCGCCATCGTCGTAGATTTGCGGATATGGTGAATTTAGAGTCCAGATTTTTGGACGAAATTCCGCAAAAGCTTTTAAAGATGGAGGATCATCTTTTTTGTAAGAAGGAATACTATCCCAAAGTTGATCTGGACCGCGTAGAACCTTTTTCACCCGATTCAGCCTCCCCCTATGACTCCATGTTGCAGGTGGGCACCCGGGTGATTCACTCTCACTGGGGCGAAGGAAAGATCGTTCAACGAGAGGGTGCTGGCGAAAACCTAACGTTGACTGTTATCTTCAGGGGAGGAATTAAGAAAAAACTTCTGGCAAAATATGCCGATCTGGAGATTGTTGGGTTGTAGGGTCAAGATATAACAGGATGACTGAGAATTGTCATTCTGAGTCCGTAAGGGCGAAGAATCTCGCTTCCCAACCCGCATAAAACCAAGATTCTTCACTCCACTTCGTTCCGTTCAGAATGACACAATTGGAGTTCTCGGTCAGCCTGATAAGAACCTGCTTTCATTGTTATGATTCCTGGTCAATTACTTCATTTAGAAGGGTAACAAAAAACTCAAGCCTGTGCTCTTCTCTTAACACAGGCTTGAGCAATATATATGAAAACTTGAAGAAGGAGGAAACTCATTCATTTTAATAAGTAAAAAACGTGCCAGCCTCAAAGGAAAAACACACAGGCACGAGAAAAACGTTAACTCATTGTAAAATAGAAAGATAGTTGAGGGTATATGTAGAGCTATGAAATCCTTGTTGTTTTTGTTGTTACGCAGACGCAGGAAATTGCGATCAACTTATGTGGCTCATAGTGATCACGGAAAGGCATTTTCTTATCTTGCACACTCTTAACCTCCTCGCAGATTCTTGCGAGTAGGGCTAATCTATTCTTGCTTCACTCTTTTGTTTTATACCCCAAGAGCAACTAGATTTTTTGCAGGAAAAGCACAAAACTCTGGTTTTCCTCTTTGTACTGAAACTTTCTTGCCTCGACGATTGTATGAAATATTAGCACAGTTGGTGCATATAAAGTTAGTGGCACTAACCAGGGTCAAAGATTAGTCGGTCTTGTTCCGAGGTATAATTTTCCCCTGGTGGAGCAAAAATTAAGATCATAATTAGGAGAGAAATTATGGTCCCCACAACACGGCGATTGATCGGCAAAGTGAAGCCTTGTCAAATGCACAACCGTGTTTCAACAGAAATCATACGCCCAAAAGAAAACCCGATTTATTCAAATATTGCGAAATGTATGAAAATTATTACACACAGGCTCTGCCAAGTTTTGCAAACTTCAGATCTTTCCTTCTTCATTCAGGATGCCTCCTTTGTCTCTATGGATTAATCTCATATCTGATAACGGGTTAATTCTTCTGTCTGGAGTCTTAAGAGAGAGAAGAAAGGTCGATTTGGCGGTCTGTTCTTTGCTTAAGTTGGTAGGTGGAAAACATCTTTGACCTGAGAACCCGTTAGGAGCCAACATTTGAGAATACAGGCTGAGGTGAAACTTTCGAAGCAGAGTTTTAACGTTGACAAAATGAGAATTTGTGTTAAATTAGCTTTAGGGATAAAATAAAATTCGGAGGTTAGAAATGAAAGAACAAAGAAAATTCGGAATTGTTGCTCTGGCGCTGGCTTTGATTTCGGTGGGGATAATCTGGGTGGTGGGCCTGGGAGAGGCCACAGAGGAATCCAGGGTGGCGGAGGAATATGACAGGGAGACTATCTATAGTTATGTAAAGCTTTTCGATAAAGTAGCTTTCGACATCAATCGGAAGTATGTGGATTCAGTTAACGTTAAAGATATGATCTATGCCGGAATAAGGGGAATGATAGAAACGCTGGACCCTTTTTCCACCCTCCAGGATGTCAAAGCTCATGACCGATTGATGGAGATGACCGAGGGGAAATATGAGGGATTGGGAATGGTTATTTCCAAGAGAAGCAACGCCATCACCGTCATATCCCCCTTAGAGGGGACACCGGCTTATCGAATGGGGATTCGAGCGGGTGACCAGATAGTCAAAATCGATGGCAAGTCCACCGAGGAAATTAGCGTGGAGGAGGCTTCCAAGTTGATGAGGGGTAAACGGGGAACCACTGTGGTTCTAACCATAAAAAGAGAGGGGGTGGCAGAACTTCTGGAATACGAGGTTGAACGGGCGATAATTGAGCTTAAGAGTGTTCCATACTATGGGGTAATGGATGGAGGAATCGGATACGTAAGATTGTCCAAGTTCTCCAAAGACTCAGGAAAGGAATTAAGGGATGCCATCAAGGACTTGAAGAGCAAAGGTATAAAGGGGATGATCTTTGACTTGAGAAACAATGGTGGTGGGCTTCTGGATCAAGCGGTTGAAACCTCCAACCTCTTTCTTGACCAGGACAAACTGATTGTATACACCCAAGGTCGAGCCGAGGTCAAAAAAGAACGTTACGCCACGAAAACACCTGTCTTTTCTGAGTTTGATGGTCCTCTGGCGGTTTTGGTGGATGGAGGGACTGCCTCCGCCTCAGAGATAGTCTCTGGAGCGATTCAGGACTGGGATAGAGGGGTGATCATCGGAAACACCACCTACGGGAAGGGATTGGTTCAACAAATATTTGGCATGCCCAACGATACCTATCTGAAACTGACTATAGCCAAATATTATATCCCCAGTGGAAGATGCATACAAAAGCCAGAGAGAGCCAAAAGACATGCAATGAAAGCAGAAGACAACGATGAGGATAAACCAGATAGCGTAGGTAATTTAGAAAAACAAGTTTTTTACACCAAGGGGGGAAGAAAGGTGTATGGTGGTGGTGGAATAGTTCCAGATATCGAGATTGAAGCACCCAAGTTTAAGCCCATCGAATACAATTTAGAAAGACAGTCGATGTTTTTCAATTTCGCAGTATCATACATAGCTAAACATCCCGATATCCCAAAAGATTTCGAGGTGGATGAGCAGATGCTGAAGGAATTTGAACAATTTCTAAAAAAGAAGAAGTTCACCTACAAGTCTGCCCTGGAGCTTGACCTGGATCCATTGAAGAGTAAAATCGAAGAACAAGAGAAATCCGATATGTATTCCGAGACCTTAGCAGAGTTGGAACGGTTGATCGAAGAGGATAAAGAGGACGATTTCGAGGAAAGCATAGATTACATCAAAAAGTCTTTGAAGAGAGATATATTAAATAATCTTTATGGGCAAAACGCATTCTATGAGCAGGTTTTATTAAAGACCGATTCCTGTATCCAGAAAGCTTATGAGATTTTGACTAACGAAAAAGAATATAAGAGGAGATTGAAAGGATAAGAAAGCTCATCGTTTTAAGATCAACCAGAAAAGACCGAAAGACAAGCCCTTTGTTGGGGCTTGTCTTTTTATTGTTTTTGCATTAGAAGTTTTCTCGTCGGAGACAAGCCCTGAACCGTATGGTTCAGGGCAAGCTCCAACGCTACATCTTTTTCGCCTGTGTGGGACAGCTTCACAACTTGACCTGTCATGTTTTCCAACAATAATTTTCCAATGTAGCGGAAACCTTTCTTGTCCTGAGCTTGTGTTCAGCACCCTGAGCTTTTCGAAGGGTCGAAGGGAGGTTCCCATATTGGAAGGCTAAAGCTCATTTGAGTCAACTGACCTTCCGCTACATAATCCGCTTCATCCGTCCACCCGGACGGGTGCCCGTCTGGGCAGACGGACGCCCGTCGGGGCGTTTAATCCGTTGACCGTTTCATCCGTTGACCGTTTCGGCTTTTCTCCAATTTTTGGAAAGAAGTGTCCCAAACCGCTTGACAGTTCTTCTGAAAATTGTTTAATTAAGCACGCTTGAGAAGTAGGAGGAGCAAAAGTTGAGATGAATTTAAGATTAGCCAGGTTATCTATACTATTATTTTTGATGCTGTGGCTTTTATCAGGATGCGAAAAGATGAATACCACTGATGTAACCCGAACTGTGCTGGATAACGGAATGATCGTGTTGATCCAAGAACGCCATTCTGCCCCGGTGGTTGCCATCAATACCTGGGTTAGCACCGGATATTTCAATGAGCCGGACAGCCTGACTGGCATCTCCCACCTTCTGGAACATATGTTCTTCAAGGGGACAAAAAAAAGAGAGGTGGGGCAGCTAAGGGAGGAGACCAAGAAGCTGGGAGGATATCTTAACGCCGGGACGATCTATGAGTATACACATTATTATACCGTGCTGCCCAGCCGGTTTGTTCAACAGGGGCTGGAGCTTCAATCGGATGCTTTGTGGAACTCGGTAATCGATTCGGCGGAGTTGGAAAGAGAAAAAAAGGTGGTCATCCAGGAGGTCAAAAGAAAACTGGACAATCCGGACGCATTAGCCTGGGAGAAGTTAATGGAGCTTGCCTTCGATCATCATCCTATTCGCCGATGGAGAATGGGAACGCCCCAGCAGGTTGAAAGCTGGAGCAGAGACCAATTCGAGGATTACTTCAGAAGCTTCTACCGACCGGATAATATCGTTCTGGCCATAGTGGGGGACGTCAACACAAAGGAAGTGTTAGAAGAGGTGAAAAGATATTACGGCAACGTCGAAATGGAGAAGACCAAAAAACCACAGGTCCCGCAGGAGCCTCTCCAGAAAGAATTGAAATACTCTCAGATGAAAGGGGATATAACCCAGACTTATCTTAAGATGGGATTTCATATCCCCGGACAACTGAAGGAGGACTTTTTTGCTCTGGAGGTTTTGGCTCATATTCTGGGGCATGGTCGAAGCTCCCGCTTGAGCCAGGGCTTGATCGAGAAAAAAAGACTGGTCAGCTCCATAAAATCTGAGGCTTTTGCTTTGAAAGATTTCGGGGTATTTCTGGTCGAGGCGGAGTTGGAAGCGAAAAATCTTTCGGAAACGGAGGCAGAGATTTTCCGGGAGATTGAAAGGGTTAAGACACAGAAGATATATGATTATGAGCTTGCCAAAGCCAAAAACGCCATCAAATTCTCATATCTTTCCTCCATAGAGACCGTCAGAGGTCTGTCAGGGAATCTGGCATCCTTTGAGTCGTATGGAGATTATCGATTGGGTGAGCAGTATTTGAAGGGTGTGGAGAAAGTTACCGAACAGGATATCAAAAAGGTGGCTTCAAAATATCTGGTTTTAGAAAATGTTAGCATACTCGAATATAGGCCGGATAGTGAGTTTGATGAAAAGATCACCGCTGAACGGATAAAAGAGACAATCTCAGAAGGATTGAAGGAAAAGTTGGAACAGGTAGAGAAAATTGAACTGGAGTTGGCAAAATCCCAAGAGAGCAAATCTTTCCCTAAGTTTGTTGAACCAAGTGCCCAAAAAGATACTCTTTCCTGTGGAGCAACTTTGATCACCAGGGAAAATCACTCTTTGCCTATGGTTTCCCTGGGAATTTATTTCAAAGGGGGAAGAGCTTATGAATCTTTAGAAAATTGTGGAATAACCGGTCTTACCCTGAGAGGAAGTTTAAAGGGAACCGAAAATAGAAGTGGGGCTGAGATATTTAATTCGTTGGAGGCGCTGGGAGCGTCCATCGAAACGGAGGTCGAAGCAGATTACTTTGGATATCTGATTAAGCTTTTGTCCGCAGGATCCATGGGATCGGCGAACTTGGAATCAGGTCTGGAGATAATGGCAGATGTGATCAAAAATCCTGTTTTTGATCCGGAGGAGTTAGAAAAGGAGAAAAAGATTCTGTTGGCAAAGATCGAAAAGAACAAAGATAGTATGAGAGACTATCCCATCCGGCTTCTCTATCAAGCCGTCTTTTTTGATCATCCTTATGGTCTGAATAATTTGGGCGAAGAAGAAGCGGTCAAGAACTTAAATCAATCGAAGGTGAGTCAGTGGCATAGTACGCATTTCTCTGCAGGCAATATGACCATCGTAGCGGTGGGTGATTTTGACTCCTCCGACTTAAAGCAAAAACTGGAGAAACTATTTGAGGATTTCAAAAAAGGAAAGATCAAAGAACCGAAGATTTCAAAGATTGATCTCAGCTTTAAAGAAAATACACTGGTGGAGAATCGCTTGAAGGCACAGACGGCACAGGCTTTAGGATTTGTCACCTGTCCTTACCGGGAAGATGATTTATATGCACTCAAGGTTTTGCAAGCAATTGCTTCCGGGACTGGGGGAAGATTTTTCCACCAACTCAGGGAAAAGAAAGGCTTTGCTTATACAGTGTATGGAGTCAACGATTCTTGGGAACAGGCTGGGGCGTTCTATGCCTATATAGCTACTTCACCTGATAATGAAAAACTGGCAAGAGAGGAGCTTTTGACCGAATTTTACAAGTTTAAGACCGATCTTGTAAAAAACGAGGAGCTTGAGACCGCCAAAAACTATATCAGCGGAATGTATCAGATATATTTAGAGACCAATTCCGCTTTGGTGAAGCAATACGCCAAAGCTGAACTCCTGGGAAAGGGGATAGAGGAGGTAAAGCGATACCCACAGAAAATAACTGAGGTCACTAAAGAAGAGGTAAAGGAGGCAGCCACAAGATACTTTGATCCCAAGCATCTCGCAATAGGAGTAATTAAAGGCAGAAAATGAGCGTGTCGAAAAACCACAAAAATGTTCTTTATGTCATTCTGTCCGAATTTGGATCCATAGGAAACGAAGTGAAGAATCTAATAAATTCAATATGTTACAAATGCGTATGCACTCATGCGAGTTTGAGATTCTTCCCCCGCCAAAGGCGGGGTCAGAATGACATTTCTCGACAGGCTCAAATAGAGGGTGAAGGAAAAAAGGAGCTCCCTTTTCGTTATATGTGTGGAATCTGAGATACACTTCCTTTGAAGTTACGAGAATGTGATCTGAAATGTTATCGACTGGGAGATTTGGGACGAAATATAAATTTGGTGGGTAACTCTTCGGCATATCCAATCTGAAACTAAAGAAATCTGTGCAGGGATTAAGTTGATAGAAAAAGGAAACAGATCAAAAATGAAAGATAAGAAAAACAGCGAAAAGGGTCCCAAAAGAGTCGATCCTGCACTCCCCACCGGTTTGGTTTTTCACCAAGATTATCTTAAGCACGACTCCGGACAGAATCACCCCGAAAGCGGAGAGAGGCTTTCTTCTCTTATAGCCCACTTGGAGAAAAAGGGGCTTTTGGACAGGCTCAAAAACATTCAACCTTATCCTGCCTCAGTGGAATGGCTGGAGGCGGTGCACGATCCCCGCTACATTAAGATGGTGGAGAGGATTTGCCAAGATGGTGGAGGAATGTTGGATCCCGATACGCATGTCGGGTCGAAATCCTATGAGGTGGCTCTTTTAGCTGTGGGCGGAGTGATGGCGGCGGTGGATGCGGTGATGAACAAAAAAATCAAAAATGCGTTTTGTGCCATAAGGCCTCCGGGACATCATGCGGAAAGAGACAAAGCCATGGGGTTTTGCATCTTCAATAATGTGGCGGTGGGTGCAAGATACGTTCAAAAGAGGTTCGGTCTTAAAAAGGTTTTGATAGTGGACTGGGATGTGCATCATGGCAATGGAACGCAGAATATCTTCTGGGGGGATCCCTCGGTGTTTTACTTCAGCGTTCATCAGTTCCCTTACTACCCGGGCTCAGGAAGTGAAAATGAAACGGGAGAGGGAGAAGGTGAGGGATTCACCTTCAATATGCCTATGTTTGCCGGAAGTGGCGACTTAGAATATATCGAGGCTTTCCAAAACATATTCTATCCTTTGGCTTTAAAATTCTCACCTGAGTTTATTTTTATCTCCGCCGGCTTTGATGCCCACGAAGAGGACCCTTTAGCCGGAATAAATTTATCAGAAGCCGGATACAAAAAGATAACCGAGGTGATCACCAGACTGGCGTCTGAATGTAGTGAGGGTCGCCTGGTGTCTGTCTTAGAAGGCGGATACAATTTCAGATCTCTTTCCGTCTCGGTAGAAAAGCATATCCGCGCTTTGATGGGTAAAAAATAAAAAAGCATAAAGATTCTTAAAGAGAACTTAAAGTAACTCTTTTTTACAATAACTTGGTTAATTTCAATTATCAAGAAAAGTTTTTGCTTTTTTGCTATCTCACGTAGGCAAGCCTTTACGGGATTGTTGAAAAAGCCATTTTGTGGAGAAGTTTTTGCGTAGGGACAGGGCTTGTCCCTGTCCTAATCCTAACGAGGACAGCCATCCCGCCAACGGCGGGATCCCTACGACAGTCTCCTCTCACCGACTAAAGCAGTAAGCTATTTTTTCAACAGCCCCTTTACACTTCGTCTTAAGCTCAGTGTCGAAGGAGGGCTTGCCAGCCTCGGTATGAACCATCTTGGTTCATACCGAGCCATGAAGGCTTGGCTACGCTAAGAGCTGAGTTCTGGAGTGCAACACTTATCCATTTTAAACCAGTGAACTGAACGGACTGAAGCATGTTATTTCTTTCAACCACAAAACTTTCACGGTTAAAAATATTGAAAAAAACCACTCCTTTAACACGGTTACAGATAATCCATCTTCTTTTAGGAATCCTGTTTGAGTGGGGAACATGAAATCTCCCTATTACAAATTCCTGCTTGGTTCTCTTTTCTTTTCTTTTTTATTACTTGGGTTTTGCTTGGCGGAGGAAAAACATGCCCCGCAGATCGCCTGCTACAAGATAGATGTTAAACTGGATACAGAAAGTAAAAAGCTTTGGGGAAACGAAACTTTAACTTTTGTCAATACTTCCAAAAAAAGTATAGATACCCTTTTCCTTCATCTTTATCCCGATGCCTTCCAAAGCGACACCACCACCTTAATGAAGGAAAGTTTCTTCCCGGATAGGGTTAAAAAGAAAGAAAAATATCGTGGGTTTATAAAAATCAAAAGAATCGGTTTAACTTCAGAGTTGGATTTAACGGATAAAAAGATCATCGATGAGACCATCATGAAACTACCTATCCCCGATCCTTTGCCTCCGCAGGGAAGAATAGAACTTGAAATCGAGTTTATGGTTAAACTGCCCGAAATTTTTGTTCGCATGGGATATTCCGGAGAGGATTTCATGATCGGCCAGTGGTTTCCTAAGATGGCGGTCCTGGAAGAGGACGGGAATTGGAATGCTCATCAATATCATTTCAACAGTGAGTTTTTTGCAGACTTCGGAACGTACGATATTTCCATTACAGTTCCACTGGACTATGTGATAGGTTCGACCGGTTATCTGACAGAAGAGCGAACGAATCCTGATTCCACCAAAACCTTGTTTTTTCATGCGGAGGATGTGCACGACTTTGCCTGGGCGGCAAGCCCGGATTATCAAATCTCTGAAAGGATGGTAGATGGTATAAAGGTGAGTTTCTTCTACAAACCTGAACACAAAGAGGATGTGGACCGGATTTTAGATTATGCGGAGTTTGCCTTAAAGTATTATAGCTCCTGCTTCGGGAAATATCACTATGGTCATTTCACTATGGTGGACACCAAAATCGGGTTAGGGGGAGGTGCAATGGAATATCCCACGCTGATAACCGTCTCTCCCTCCAGAGTGCCACCGGAGAGAATACGGGCAGATGCGTTAGTTGTTTTCCATGAAATCGCTCACCAGTGGTGGTATGGCATGGTGGCATCCAATGAATTCGAGGAAGCTTGGCTGGATGAGGGATTTGCCGTCTACTCCGAAAGGCGGGCTTTAGAAAAGAGATTTGGGGAAAGAGCTAATCTGATAGATTTATGGGGAATAAAGTTAAGTGATTTGGATTTTGCCAGGCTGAGTTATCTTTTGGATTTACAAACTGATCCCATAGTTAAGAATTCTTGGGAGTTTCGAAATTACCTGAGTTATCGCACCAATGTTTATTCCAAAGCGTCATTAGTCCTGGAGACGCTAAGAAACTATCTGGGCGAAGAAAAAATGAACAAAGTTTTAAGAGAATATTTTCAAAGATATAAATCTAAACATCCGAAAACTCTGGATTTCATCCAGGTGGTTAATGAAGTCACAGGAGAGGACTTAACTTTTTTGTTCGAACAGTTGCTTTTTGGAACCGGTGTCTGTGACTACGAGGTGACAAGTATAGAAAGCGTTCCTTTGGAAAGCGAAGATAAAAAGGGAAGATACCGAATCAAAGTTGTAGTGAGAAGATTGGGTGAGGTGGTCATACCCGTGGATGTAGTAATTGAGCTTGAAGATGGAGAAAGAATAGAACAAATTTGGGATGGGAAAGAGAGATGGCATAAAATAGAGATAGAAACGGATTCAAAAATTGAGGCGGCTTTGATTGACCCGGAAAACAAGATCGCTTTGGACATCAACGTTAATAACAACAGCCTGACTGTTAGATCCTCCGATTCGGTTATGATGAAGTTGTCCACTCAATGTCTTTTCTGGATGGAGACTTTGATGCACTGGATAACCTGTTTTTAAAAAATGTAGGTCCGAAATTCCCGCCTCTGGCGGGATTTCGGACAAATCGTGTTAGAGAAGGATTATGATGTTTATTTTAAGTTCATTTGCAGAGGGAGTAAAAAATGTCTGGACAGAAAAGTTTTTAGTCGGAATGATGTTTCTTTTTAAACTTGTCTTCTCTTTAGTATTGCTTTCCCCTTTGTATGTTATGTTCTCAGCAAGCTTTGCCACAAATGTCAAAGCTTCAAATTTACTCACCTGGTTTGACCTTTCTCTTTTTATCGATTTCGTTTATCATTGGAGGAAAACTCTGTCCATCTATTTTCTCATGTTCATCCTGGTTTGTGGTATTGCAATGCTTGCATTTATTTTTCTCTCTGGAGGATTCTGGGGGATGTTGCGCGATGGAGTCAAAAACAGAGGGCAAAATTCAAAGATGGGGAGATTCTTCGGCTACTGTGGAAAATACTTCTGGGGGATGTTTAAGATATGGCTGTTTATGGTTGTTCTTTATTTTATCGCCATCTTTATTTTTCTGATTCTGGCAATCGTTTTCAACCAGGTGGTGGGAAAAGGAAGTTTGTGGGAGATAACCTCCTGGCGGATGGTGGTTAAGTTTTTAATAGGCATCATTTTATTTTTCCTGGTGAATATGATCGGTGATTATCTCAGAATATTCTTTATTGAAAATTATGGCGAACGCTTTTTGAAAGTAGTAAGGAAAACTTTTAAATTTCTGTTGACAAACTTTTTTAGAACTTTAAGTTTATATTACTTTTTGAGTGTGATTTTAACTATAGCGATTTTCGTCTATCTGGGACTATATAAAGGCATGAATGCAATGCCACAAACAGGTTTTTTTATCTTTCTTACTTTTTTGATTCAGCAAATCTTTGTGGTGTTTAGCTCTTTTTACCGGCTGGTCTATTATTCTTCTCAGTTGGTTTTGTATGAAAAGATTTCCGAAAGAACAGTCGTGTGAGATTTACTAAAGCATAAAGCCTTGACTTGGCAGGGCTGAATGCCCTGCCCTATGGGCAATGATCTATCGTTTCTCTATAGGGGCGGGAATTTTCGTATGAATGTGCATATGCACTCATACGAGCATACGCATATCCCGCCCAAACGTGTGGCTTTTTCGACAAGCTTTTCATGGATGATCGGAATAGATCCTTTACAAGCAAAATAGAAATAACGTTAACCTATAAACAGAAAGGAGTCAAAGATGACAGACAAAGGTGAGGTGACCATCAAGTGGCTGGGACATAGTTCTTTTCTGATTTCGCTGAATGATGCCTTAAAGATAGTAACCGATCCATTTGATAGCACGGTAGGTTACCCCTTGCCGGATGAGACCGCAGATATATGTGTGGTATCACATGACCACTTTGATCACAACAATGTCTCGGTGGTTAAGGGAAATCCAGAGGTGGTCAAAGGGATGGGAGAAAAGGAGGCAAAAGGGATAAAGTTCAAAGGTGTGCACTCATTCCATGACGAAAAGCAAGGAAGCGAAAGAGGAGAAAATACGATTTTCACCTGGGAATTGGGAGGAATCAGGCTTGCTCATGCCGGGGATCTGGGAGTTGATCTTTCCGATTCTCAGATAAAGGAGATCGGCGCAGTGGACGTTCTTTTCGTGCCCACAGGTGGATTTTACACGATTGACGCTGCCACCGCTACCAAGGTTGTATCCAGCTTGAATCCCAAGGTGGTCATACCCATGCATTACAAAACATCGTTTTTGGGAGAAAACTTTCCTATCGCGGGAGTGGATGAGTTTCTCAAAGGGAAGGAGAACGTGGTTAAGGTGGACAAGGGTTCTGTTAGCTTCACTAAAGAGAGCTTGCCGGAGAAGGCCACCATATATGTGTTGGAATATAAAAGATAGATCCAATTGGTTTTGAGCAGAGGAAAGGCAAGAGGATTCAAGCATAGATTAAGTCTTCAAGCTAACCCAGGGTGAGCATTTTGCCCCTTAGCATATCTTTGTTGTGGCTGTGAAATCTTAACCTTGAATCGAAACGGGCGACTTCAACAGTCGACCTTTCACCAGTGCGGTGAGTGTAAAGGAGGTTAGTTGTCGCCCTCCCACCTTAAACCTTAAACCTATTATTCCCAAGGATTGAATATGCCTCTTAAATTGGAAGAGATGAACTGGATGGAGTTTGGTGAACTGGTGCCCCAAAAGATCAACACAGTTTTACTTCCGGTGGGCACCATCGAAGCTCATGGAGTGACTAATCTGGGCACAGATGTCTCCATTCCGTTATTCATCTGTGAAAAGATTGCTGATGATTTGAAGGCGATCATAGCTCCGCCAGTGTACTATGGAATAACCGGGTCCTTGTACTCTTATCCCGGTTCTCTTACTGTGAGCTCACCAACTTTTGAAAGCTACCTCACCGAGATTATGTTATCTTTGGCAGAGAAAGGCTTCTCTCGGATTCTGGTAATCAATGGTCATGGTGGGCACTTCGACGAATTGAAAAACGCCGCCATCAGAGTTCACCGTGAGAAAAAAGCAAAGGTGGCGGTGATACATTGGTGGATTCTGTGTGAGGAGCTGACAAAAAAGTTTTTCGGTCAAACCGGCGGACACGCAGGGCTGGACGAAAATGCGGCGATTCTGGCAATAGACTCCAAATTGGTGAAGAAAGCAAGATACAAAAAGGATACGGTGTTCCAGCAGAAAAATGGGATGTATTGCCTTCCTTCTCCTGGGTCTATTCTGACTTATAAGGAAAACGAGGGTTTTCCCCAGTTCGATCAGAAAAGAGCAAAATTATATTTAAACAAGGTAATCAAGAAAATCAAAGAGGAGGTTTTGGATCTGTTCAACAGATGGGACAAACTCAAAGACTGATTTGTTTCACCGTGGTCGGGCAAAGGTGCCCGACCTATGAATTAGTAGTCCCGTAGGCAGGGCTCCCAGCCCTGCCCCAAATGGCTTTTTCAAACCTGTCAAAAGATGAAAGGCAGAACTGCTGAGACAATTAAGATTTTACTTTGAAGAAGGTTTATCTTAATTTAAAAAGAAACTCTTTGATAAAGGAGACGAAGCATATGAACGTTTTCGATGCAATAAAACTTAGAAGAAGCATCCGAGGTTTTGAAGATAGACCTATCGAGGAGGAGAAGCTTTTGCGCGTCCTCGAAGCAGGGAGAATGGCTCCCTCTGCCAAAAACCGTCAGGAATGGAGATATGTGGTGGTCAAAGATAAGGAACTGCGCAGAAAAATTGCAGTGGCGTCAAATAATCAATATTTCATCGCCGAGGCGCCCGTGGTCATTGTGGGATGTGCCACTATGGTTGATTATGTCCTCTCCGGCGGTCAGCCAGCTTATACTATAGATGTAGCCATCTCCATGGATCATATAAGCCTTCAGGCGGTGGAGGAGGGATTGGGAACCTGCTGGATCGGAGCCTTCAAGGAGGATGAGGTGAAAAGGATTTTAAATATCCCGCAGGAGATGAGAGTGGTGGAGATCATGCCTTTAGGCTATCCCAAATTTCTTCCGGATCCTGAGCCCAGAAAAAAACTTCAGGAGATTGTCTTCTACGATAAATATTAATAAAATGTCCTTTATGTCATTCTGTCCGAATTTGGATCCATAGGAAACGAAGTGAAGAATCTAATAAATTTCAACACGTTACAAATGCGTATGCACTCATACGAGTTTGAGATTCTTCCCCCGCCAAAGGCGGGGTCAGAATGACATTTTTCGACAGGTTTAATAGTAACCTGCACAAAAAATTTAAAGCACCGAACAATATTTGTGCACCAGGCAAAATGGGCGCCTAATTTTAAGCTTTAAGTCATCAGCATATTTTATTGTAATATAGCCACTTGCCATAAGGATAGGTGGCTTCGTTTTAATGGCATGATAATTGCTTTTTGTTGATAGTGTGCTCAGAGCGTCACTTGAAATGAAACGTGAGTGACTTTCGGTCAGCAAAGGTCCGTGATTGCGTTATGATAAAAAATCTCAGGTTAAGCTTCCTCCTCTTTTTGATTGACTAATCATGAGGAATTGGTTAGATTTGGTCGAAATTGTAAAGCAGTGAGGTCATCAAAAAGAGGAGGGAAAGATGACAAACAAAACAAAAAAATTGATTTTGCTTTTCTTCTTTATGTTTAATACGTCGATATTTGCCCAGGAAAGCCAGACGGTCACCAAAGTTACGAAGGTTCGCACACTTCAGCCCAGGAGGCTGGTCGACTGTCCCACAGCCGGGCTTTTGCCGCGAGCAAGCTTTGATTTCGATATCAGAATATATCCTGAGGGAGGAGTGATATTTGGCCTCGATATTGGATTGATGAAAAGGTTCATGGTGGGCATGTCCTTTGGGGGGGAGAACGTGATCGGTGAGGGAGAGCCGGATTGGAATCCCAGAATAGAGTTTGCCGCCAAATACAGATTAATCAACGAAAGCTGGGCTCTTCCCGCTTTCGTGATAGGCTATGACTCTCAAGGTGATGGAGCTTATGATGATAGTTTAGACAGATACACATATAAATCCAAAGGTTTTTATGCGGTGATGAGCAAAGGCTACGCCGCTGGCGAGATACCTTTCGGATTACACGGCGGAGTAAATTATAGCCTGGAGAACGATGATAAGGACAAAGACATCTCCGTTTTTTTTGGAGCAGATCTTATGATCGGCGATAATCTGGGTCTGGTAGGAGAGTACGACCTGGGCTCAAATGATGATAAAGCGAAAGAGCTTTTTGGTCGAGGATATGGCTATCTTAATGTTGGAGTTCAATGGATTTTCTCCCAAAAGTTATTTTTGCAGTTTAACCTGAAAAACTTACTGCTCAATCGAAAGGATGCGAGCACCTGGGGGAGAGGGTTCAGGATCGTTTATTTTGAGTCGTTCTGATAAAGCAGGGTCAAGAAGAGCCAAAGTCTGTGGTTACCGAACAATTCAATGACTGCAAAAGTCTAAAAAGTTGGCCGCCCCTTTTAGGTTGCTCTATTTTGTCCGATAAAACGTAAATAGTATAGTAGGTGGTAATTGGACCACAGAGGGCACATAATGTTTGATCGCAAGTTTTGCGAAAAATCCGTGTCATAATTACTGAAAAGAGGTTGACAGAAGATGAACTGCAAATAAGAAGGCTGTGAACTTTCAATGAGGTGATGGCAAAAGATGAAGAAAAAAATTGTTCTTTTAGGCATACTTTTAGTGATTTTAGGGATAATGGGGATCGGATGTTACACCGTTATCACCCACCCCCGGGTTGAGGGGGAAGAGGGAGAGGCAATTGAGCATACCGGGCGCTACTATCGAGAACACTGCACTGACTGCCACGGGGATTACCACAGTTATCCATACGGATTCTATTATGGTTACTATCCCGACTACTACTGGAGCTATCCTCGCTGGGGACGCTATTATGCCTATCCTTGGTGGTGGGATCGCTATTGGTGGGATGAGGATTACTACTATTATGATGACGAAGAGCATGAACCTGAGAGTGCAGAAAAGGCGGAGAGGAGAAGGGGCTTGGTGCCGCCATATGTTCGTCCTGAGGGAGGAACTCCCTCAGTGCCATTTATCAATCTCCCTCCCACAAAAGGGACACAGCCAACTGAGGTAGGCGAAGAAGGTAAACTTAAACCTACAAAAATAGAGACAAAACAGGAACAAAAGAAAGAAAAAGAATCCAAGGAGAAAAAAGCCAAGAGACGGAGAACTGAATAAATAAAAATTTGGTTCATCTCCAATTTAGTGGAGTCAAGTACCAGGGAAAGCTTGTTTAGACTTAAGGATGAAGTATCTTGTATCTAAATAACCATAGGCTTTACGCTTGATGACTTTGAGGGTATTATTGACTCCCTCGAGTTTGCCTGTATGAATAGGATAAATACAATGATTAAGAATTCCTTGTCTATGTCGTTTGAGTTTTCGGGCAAACCGGATCAGCTCAGGATTCTTACTCTCCCCAGCAAGATTACACCACTCCTCCAGAATTGTTTTCGCTTGCTTTTTATCTCGATGCCGATAAATCTCTTTAAGGTAGTCTTTGAGAATGTAAACTGTAGAAAGAGTCTTATTGAGTTCCAACACCTTTTTCAGATGCACTGCCTCTCTTTCTTGGAGATGTTCCCTGTTCTTAAGCAGAAGATATTTGGTCCCCTTAAGAATTGCTTTGCCCTCCTCATCCGCCTTACGGTATTCTTCATTACGAATCTTGTCAATTACTTGGTTAAAATCCTTCACCAGATGGAAAAGATCAAAAACTACCTTGACCCCAGGACACCACTTCTTAATAGCTTTAAGGTAAGGCTTCCACATATCACTGGCTACCGCTACAATACCCTTCCTTACCTCTTCAGGCATGGCAGTAAAGAAACTATCCAGGGTCTCCTCACTCCGACCCTCACCCATCCAGATAATCCGTCCGCTATCATGATCCAAAGCCACCGTCATATACCGATGTCCTTTGTGGATAGCTATCTCATCCAACGCAAGAATCCGAAGACCCGTGTAATCGGTCTGACCGAATTCTTCCTCCAAAAATGCTTTATCAATGTTTTTGACCGTTTTCCAATCAAGACCCACATGCTCTGCCACCTCTTTAACCGTCATGGTCTTACACAACTCGTGAATATAGCGGGCGAGTCGTTTAGTTACACGGACGTAAGGTTCCACAAACTCTTGCCTTTCTACCCGCACCTTCTTACAGAGGGGACAATAGAGTTTCCGATAAAACAAATTAAGCCAAACCACAGTCGCAGCCAAATTCAAATCTCTGACCAACCGTTTGGTCGTATCATGAGAAGCAAGCGTTTTGCCTCCACATTCACTACAGCGTGGAGTGAAGCGAAGATTGGGTCTCATCGAGATAACTACCTCACAGTAATCTGGAGAGAACGATTGTCCCATAATTTTTACTTGACCGGGAAAGAAATACTGTGTTATACTTGTCTTAGACATCCTGACCCTCCCTGGTTTGGTTCATCTTGATAATATCATACCAGAAAAGGTAAAGGATGTCTACATTTTTACTTAGGTCACATTTTCATCCACTAATTTGGAGAAGAACCAAAAATTTGAGCAGACTCACTTAAATTTGTGGACAAAGAGGTATAAAAGGAAAATAAAGTCGGTTATAAGATCGAGGTAAATCTTATGAGAAGAAAAGTTCTTTTTTCATTGTTCTTTATTTTGTGCTTTATGTTTCTATTCATCTCAAGCGTTTTCCCGCAGGGTTATGTCGTGGTGGATGAGGCCACTGCCGGAAATTTCTTTGTGGTGGGAGCGAGAGCACTGGGCATGGGAGGTGCTCATATAGCGGTGGCTGCCGATGCCAGTGCTCTGGTTTACAATCCGGCGGGACTGGCTCGGGTTACCAGAATTGAGTTTTCCGGTGGTCTTACTCACCAGAGGATGGACAACGAAACAAGATGGGTCTTCTCCTCTCAGCACGACGGAACCTTCCAGAACAATACTCGGTTCAGTTCGGCCAACGTGGTTTTGCCTGTACCGACTTATCGAGGAAGCTTGGTCTTGGCGCTTGGAGTGAATCGAGTGCAAAGCTTTGACAAAATCATGGAGTTCGGCGATAACGGTTTATACGATGGCACTGAGGAGACGGGAATCGAATCTCAATCAGGCGGACTTTATTTGTGGTCCCTTGGCGCCGCCATCGACGTCTCACCTAATGTTTCTGTTGGTGGTGCACTAAACTTGTGGAGTGGAAAGAATAATTATACTTGGCTATATGAGCGAGTCGCTATGAACCCCCAACAACGGTCGGTCAAATACGATGACGCCATAAAGGATCGCTATTCTGGATTCAATGCAAAGTTAGGGGTGAGAATTCAACCTAATAAATACTTAGTCATTGGCGGAACAATTGATTCGCCTGTCACCTATAAAATTGAGGAGGATTGGACCGAGATCACCGAGACGGATGAGGAAAGTTACTACAACTACGGAAGTTCTGAATATAAGATTTCTATGCCTTTTAGTTTGGGGGCAGGGATAGCTTTGTACATAAACAACCTCATCTTAGCCGGAGACATAAACTACACGGACTGGACTCAGATGGAATATAAGAGATTGGAGGATATCGCCGAGGCTAATCGACAGATTAAGGACACCTACACCGATGCTCTCAGATTCCACCTGGGGGCAGAATACCTTATTCCGAAAATTGGAACCAGCCTGAGAGTTGGTTTTTATCAGAATCCCCTGCCTTACAAATCTCAATGGGTAGAAAAAGACCGCAATTTTTTCACCGCCGGGATTGGATTTTTGATCGACCAGGTGATGACTTTAGACATTGCCTGGGCACATGGATCATGGGAACTATGGGATTCGGATCTTGGTCTGAAAGAGAAATACACCACCGATCGAATCTTTCTCTCCGTGGCATATCGGCTTTAGGCATCTGTGAGCCTGCGTTTGTTCTGTGATTATCTCCATCTTCTCTAAAATGTTCAAATTCTGAACAGACGTCTTCTATATAAAGTCCAAGTTGTTGTTCTTCGCATGAATCTTGAGGCCTAATCTATTGTGCTCGATGAATCGAGCGACTACAATTGTAGTTGCCCAATTTATTGGGCATAAAAAATGACTGATAATCAATCTCTTCAATTGTCGAAATCATCATAAGGGAAGCCCTTTTCCTTAAGGATGAATCCTATCCTTTCGCCTCAAAACTTTCTTTTTGTGATACCGTAGTAAAAATAAGGCACAAACAAAATCCTGGTTTTTCCAAGCTTGGAAAGAGAACCCCATCAGGACTTATTCGGGATGGACAAAACCAGGGAACTTTTTTTAGCTTAGATTGTATACCTTTCAGGAAGAGGAGAAAGAGAGTGCCCACTCCAGAGCATGAGCCAAACCGAAAGTGGCCGGTCTCCGATCCTATGGATGCTACGGATAAGGAGCTATTGACAGGGGTGAAGGCAAATGATAAGAGTGCCTTCTCTGTTCTGGTGGATCGGTACAAGGTAAGGTTGTTTAATCTCATCTGTCGAATGTTGCAAAACAGGGAGGAGGCTGAAGATATCCTACAGGAGACCTTTTTGAGAGTCTTCAAGGAAAAAGAAAGTTATGATCCAACTTACGCTTTCTCCACCTGGATTTATACCATAGCTTTAAACCTTTGCCGGAATGAGCTAAAACGGAAGAAAAGATTTAAGTTTTTTGGAATAGATTTGATCAAAGATGATCGCAGGTATGCAGTTGAAGGTAGGGGAAACAAAAATTGTTTGAGCTCCACCTTAGAGAAAGCCATTGCCTCTCTACCGGACAAATATCGCACCGCATTTTTGTTAAGGGAGGTCAATCAGTTTTCCTACGAGGAGATGTCTCAATGTATGGAGGTGCCTTTGGGCACAGTGAAATCCCGGGTTAACCGGGCACGGCTAATGCTCCGGGAGAAACTGAAACCAAAAATAAAGGAGCAATATGAATTGTCGAAAAGTTCGCCAATACCTATTCGGCTATTTTAGACAGGAGCTCTCCCCAGAGGAGAGAGAACGGATCAAAGCTCACCTGGATAGCTGTCCTGAGTGTGCCAGAGAGGCGGAGGAGATTTCTCGGATAAACTTTTCGCTGAAGGACGATCTGGAAACTTTCGTTCCCTCGGCTGATTTCAATGAAAAGCTTTTGGCAAAAATCCAGACCCTCTCCCCTGAGGAAAAGGCAAGCGATACCAGAAAGTGGTGGGCTCGGCTACTGCAGGAGGTGTTTCCTTCGGTGAGATTGAGATGGGCACTGGTTGGTGCCGCTTCGACCATAATTCTGGCCTGGGTGGTTATTTCTATTCAGAAACCGGCTCACATTCAACCAGAATTTCTCTCCCAGAACGACAGTGAGGTAGAGAGCCAGATCCCGCTTGGTTCTGAAGATATAACGGATTCAGCATATCAAGATTTCTTAAAGCGGTTGGTAAAAACCCCAACCCTGAAAGATAGAAGAGTTTTCGTCATCGACAATTTCAGTTTTACGGCAAGTGGGGGAGAGGATGGGAGGATTCAACCAGAGGATTTGTATAAAAGATTTGTCATCGAAAGGAGGACACCTTTTGCCACGCAAAGGGGAAGGGGAAGTCACTATGTGCTTCCAGTGGTATCGACTCAGCCAGCATCTCAAAAGACAGACTACTGATGGGCGCTTGCCTTTGGGTTTGAGTGTATTCAAAAGCTTCATAATGGAGCCTGATAAACCGGGTTAAAAGGAGTGGAAAATGAAATTTAGATATTCAGTTTTGCTGTTATGGTTGATGTCTTGCTTTTTTCTTTTCAGTTGGATAAAACCAGGTTATGCCCAGCGTAAGGTGTTATCCTCTCTGGAGGAGGACATTACCAGTTTGGTGGAGTCGATCAAGCCCTCTCTGGTGACCATAGAGACGGAAAGCCAGGCTGTCAAGGGTGGAAGAAGGAAAAACATGCCTTCCACTTTTGTGGGATCAGGGATCATCTATACTTCCAACGGATATATCCTTACTTCAGCCAGCGTGGTGGGTGGAATGAAAAGTTTCAAAGTAACTTTACCCGATCAGAACTCGCTTGAAGGCAAGTTGGTGGGAACAGACGATGAGTTAAATTTAGCCGTTCTGAAGGTGAAGACAACTGATCTGATTCCAGCAAAATTGGGAAATTCAGATGGAATCAGAGTTGGGTCATGGCTTACCGTGGTGGGAAATTCATACGGGCTTCCCAACGCCGTAGCCTTGGGATTGGTTAACGGAGTGAGAGAGGATGGTTTTATTCAGATGAGCGCCAATGTCAGCCCGGGAAGCAGCGGTGGACCGGTGCTGGATACCTACGGGAAGGTGATCGGTCTGGTCTCTGCCAAGTTGTCCGAACCCTCTTACATCGGGGCTATACAAATCTATAATGACAAAAACATGAAGAAAGCATTCACCATCCCACCGCGGGAGATCGAACTGCCCTCCTCGGGAGTTAGTCTGGCTCTGCCCATAAATAAGGTCAAGGCAATAGCGGATCAGATCATAAAATATGGAAGTGTCAAGCGGGGTTATCTGGGAATATATCCTGATGGTATAGATCGAAGATTATCCGAAAGGTATAATATTCGTGCAGGCGTGCTGGTAGATGAGGTGGTGGAGGGAAGTCCTGCAGAAGAGGCGGGTCTTTCCCATGGCGATGTGATCATCGAGTTTGGAGGAACAGAGGTGGAAGACGTTTCTCATATTCGTCAGCTTATTAAGGATAAGGGAGCTGGTGAACACGTCGAATTTTCCATCATAAGAGATGGGGAGGTAAAAAAACTGGGTGTTGTCTTAGGAGCAGCAAAACCTGCTTACGGTTATTCTTGGATGACGGACTGGGAGGTTCCGGAAACTCCTAAGCCCCCGGAAACGCCGGAGTTTTATTATGAAACATCGTACGAATATATGCAACAAGTTCAAGATTGGAAGGACCGGGACAAGAAGTTGCTGGATGAATTGAGAGAAGAGCTAAACAAACTTGCGGAAGAAATGAAGGAAATGAGCGAAGAATTGGAAAGACTCAAACGGGAGAAATCAAAAGAATAGAATTGATTGCCACCTTTTTGCACAACTTTTAAGCCTTTATTCATCTTTCAATATTTTCTTGACAAATACCTACAAACTTATATATTTTCCCTCCGATAAGAATATAAAAACGTTCCCGCGTAACTCAGTTGGTAGAGTGGGTGGCTGTTAATCCCGCCGTTGGCGGGATTCGAGTCCAGCCGGAACACAGAAATATAGAATTCCGGCTTTGGATTTTTTTTGAGTCCTGCCTGTTGTATTTTCTTGACAAATACCTGTAGACTTATATATTGTCAATCCGATAAGAATGTAGAAACATTCCCGCGTAACTCAGTTGGTAGAGTGGGTGGCTGTTAACCACCTTGTCGCTGGTTCGAGTCCAGCCGCGGGAGCTTTTTTATTTAGCAGGTCATAATTTATGTGGGTGTCTGTTAATCCCGTCCCGCATTTTGCGGGAGATTCGAGTCTGTCCGCGGGAGCTTTTTATGTGTATCTGAATAGATCCCCAAAATAAACGAAGACGTCTGACCTGCGATACTGGTGTTACTGACCTTACTGACGTTATTGTTGGCTGTTTTTAATTTTTTCCAGTCGTCCTTCGATATGAGCTATACCGTTCATACCTAAGGACATAGCGAACTCGCGATACCGGTGGTTCTGGTGCTTCTGGTGCATCTGGTGCTTCTGGTGGTTATTTTTATTTTTTTCTCACTTTGCCTCCAAACAGTTCTCAGGCAAAGAATTATGTACGTTCGAATCTGTATTCTGAGCAAGTTGTTGGTCGTCCCAGATGATGGCGGAGGAGCCGTTGGGTGTCCTCGCCTTGCTAAAGCCCATAGTGGAAAGGAGCCTGCCAATCCGGGGATAAGTGAGCCGGATTTCTTTTGATCTGCCCTGATTGAAAGTGTCGGTAATGATTTTGACCGGAAGAATGCCATTTTTTGTCTGAGGTTTTAGCCCTATAATAATCTCCATGATTTGAGATTGGAGGTTGTTGGGTTGGGGATAAAGTTTTGGCAATTCCTCATTTCTTATTGCTTCTATTTCCTGCCAGAAGAACTTTTCGGCCCTATGGGTTTCACTCCGTTCAACTTCCGAGGTCTTAGCCACTTTATGTTTAAGCTGGATAGCTTTTAAAGCATCCTGGACTTTAGGCTTATAAGAGTCTTCTTCCAATCTTTTAATGAGCTTGTCGATCAAGGTTTCCAGGAACTTCAACTGCGTGGAGTCCTGTCCTTCATCCTCGGTATCAAATATATGGTTCATATGATTCTTCTTCTCCCTTAAGGCGGGGTTGTGTGCATGCAAAAGATAATCGTCTCCCCAATAAAGGGTGGAGCTATCCTTTTCACCATTGAAGTAGGTGTGAATTTGTTGCTGGTGGTAAGACGAAATGTAGGTTAAACCTCACCCCCTTAGTCCCCCTCTCCGTCAAACGGCGAGGGGGATAGTATAGTTGATTGTCGGGCAGTCTGACGGCCCTTCGACAAGCTCAGGGCGGGATCGCAGCCCGACCTACAAGGTCTGCTCAGAGTCAGGCCTTCGATTAGAGTCAGGGTCTAGATCAATTGGATGGTTCATATGTAATCTCTTTTCCGCATATTTGGGAGAGCACTCAATTGGCTGCATAGCTCGCCAGGAAAAGGGGATTTCAAGGCGAGCACGAAACAAGATATGCTCTCTATAAACACTGGAGCTATCTCTTTCGCCACAGAAGTGAGGGTATATTTGCTGTTTGCGGAAAGAGAGACTGCGGGCTAGGTATCAGCTGATTGTCGGGCAGTCTGACGACAGCCCGACCTACAAGCTAACATCCAACATCACCCGCGCTCAAGGCGTCAGGGGTATGGAGTGTTAGCTGGGATGGATTCTAAATATATTGAATAATATTCAGAAACATCATTTGACGTAAACAAGTCTATATCCGAATTTAAGGAGAAAGAGTCTTGCGTCCTTAAGATGTTTTTTAGTTTTTTTGGGATCTCCAAAACGTAGAGGTTTTGTTAGAGATGCTACTACATTTTTTACATTTGATGGTGGTAAGGGTGAATCAAAGCTAACAAGCCAGCTGCCAATAATATCACGATCATCAGACAAAAGAATGTCAGAAACAACAGTTGTATCATTTTGATTTTCAATATTTTTATGATCAATAGTACCGTTTACTTTAATATGTATATATTTTCCAGTTGTTTTTTCATAGTCGGGAGTAGTGCTTAGACTACTATCATTTACCTGACGTCTAAGATAACCCCAGTGTGACATACCTTTTTTTGTTTTCTCAGAATGGATTATAGTATTTATATTATAATTGATATGTGCATCAATGTCGGCTATATTTCCATCATAATTAATATTGATATGATTTATATATCTTAGATACCCCCTCATATGAAGGCCAGTCATTTCTATAGTGACATCACCTTTGCTGTGTTTTAATTGACCGGCTGTTCCATCACCCACTCTTTGAGCATAAGTCAATTGTATGAATGCTGAAAACACAAACAATAAGATCATGAATTTGAATTTCATTTCAACCTCCTTGGTTTTATAGTTATTTTAAAAAGAAACCAGCCAACGATAAAACCCACCTGCTGCTATGGAGCGCCAGCGGAATTGCGGCCAGGTGCAGTGCCTTGTTCGGCATTATTTAATTAATCCCCATTTTTCGTATGTCTCTCTTGTATAATATGTAAGCGCGCCCTTGGGTAGACTGTTTTTGCCAAACTGGTTTATTGCGGCCTTAATGGGTTCTTTCTTAAAGGGAATATGAATGACTCGTGCTGTTTCATTATTTATTCGTGTTTTTAGAGCTTCTGGCCACAAATCTGATAAGTCTTGGGGAGATAAAACATATTCAGAATCAGTATATACCGCGATTACAGGCAGGTCACAATCATCAATAGCATAGCGTATTTCGAATGGCACCCAGTCTGTGTCATTCTTAGTGGTGTCTCCGATAATAAGCAGCAAATGTTTTGAGTTCTGCAACCTTGTTTTTAATCGTGTTCGGAGAGTTTCTCGTTCGCTTGAATCACGAACGGCAGACGTTTTCTCATGACTGTTAATCATTGAGAAATCGTCATCCTTTTTTGCTGTCCACGCTTTAAGGAGGTTATAATACTTTATGTCTGAGTCCGTTGGCACATTAGTGCCCTCGGCATGAAAAGCCACGTATGTTCCATTTCTGTAAGCCATAATTTCACCTCCAGTGTCGTTTCAGTTCCCTCAGATCAACTTCGTCATATCGTTCAGGCGTCAAAATGATTCGCACGCAAGTTGTTATTTGCCTGCGCTTCGATTCTGTTATGACCGAAAGAATGATGAGGTCGAGCAACTCTCTCGTCGGCAGACCGATACCGGATAGCCCACTTCCGATTAGTGGCAGCACTAATGCGGAGCCACCTAGGGAGATCCGCGCTTTCTGCCACAACCCACCCAAAGCGTGCCACAAGGTCGGCACGTCTGCATTTGCTTTGCATGTATCTATTTCGGTTTTGGTGAGAGCGAAACAAAGATAATGGTCGTTGTTTACCAGTATTGTTGCTGTGGTGCCAATAGGGTACTTTCGTGTCTTGCCTTGTGGCCTTGTAACGTTTTCTCCAGGAGAGTCCTTGAGTTCTTCCTCAATCATCTGGTCAAATGCTTGGCTGTGCCCACCAAAGCATTTTGAGAGGAAAATACCCTGAAGGCTCCTGGCTGAAACCGGGAGGCCGATCTCGCTGTCGAAAAATTCGTTGACTGAGATGACACGGAATCCGTCTTCCTCGAAGAGATCCCCGAACTTCATTTCAATTCGTGTGTTGGTGTGGCGGATGGGGATTTCAATGTTGGATGGTTGCCGAATCATTGCAACTGTATAGATAATGCCAGTTACTGCCACCGCGATGAGTGATGCTGTGCCCGGGAGATCGAGGGAGGGTATGAAGTAGGTTAATCCCTCGACTAATGTCCAAAGTACGCTAAACGAGGCAAATAAGTAAATAAAGGCCCGCCAAGGGTGGTGCTTGATTCCTATGAATATTCCTTTCACGTAGCCTGCTCCTATGTATGCCGAACTATGTTTATATTGATCCGTATAACACTCCAAACATGGTTTTGAGCGCCGTATAACACGCCTGCGAAAAAGGTATCTCTTTAGGCATAACCAATGAAAGTTCAAGCTGTCGCGCGAATGTAGCTTCTCGTAACAACGAATATTATAGCGAGCAGACCTGTAGAAGTCAAGGAAAATCGTACGAAATTAACATAGAACCCCCTGTCTCCCCCTTTTCAGGGGGACAAATACAATAACCCCCTTCCTACGGATATTCGATATCAGGGGGACGTAAAAACGCCCCCTTGTGAGGGATGATAGACCCGGTCTGGCAAGCAGGCCCTCCGGAGGCGGGCAAGGCCTGACGGAACATACAACCCCCTGTAGTCCCCCTTGTCAAGGGGGACACAAAACACGCCCCCTTATCAGGGGGACACAAAACACGCCCCCTTATGAGGGATAATAGACCTGGTGTGGCAAGTCCGCCGGAGGCGGGCAGGGCCGCTTGAGGCGGACAGGGCCTGACGGAAGATGAAACCCCTCCACTCCCGCCTTTGGCGGGATTCGAGTCTGACCGCGGGAGCCAGATTAAAATCTATTTTTAAAGCCTTTCACAGTTTCCTTCCTTGCTCCTCAAAGAAAAATTCAGATATCTCTTAATGTTTCACCTAAGGTATGATTGCTAACTGAGATCAGATAAGCGTCGTTTTTTCTCCTTTTGCTAACCGCCGAGCAAGAATTTTTGAGACTTTTGAATTTCGGACTTGATTTTTGAGAAAATATTTGTTATTTAGTATTAACCGATTCATTTACGGCGAACATTGGAAGTCTTAAAAGTTTGCAGACGTCCCCACACCGTAGCGACAGGTGGGTGGTAGCCGCCCATATGGGTGCAATTCATTGAAATTAAAGACCCCAATTTCGCCTAGCATGTTTGTGGTTCGCTTGGTTCGCCAAAATGATCATGCACAGGATGGGATACTAAAATATAATTGGAATGATGTAGCATGAGTAGGTTATTGATTGTCTCAAACAGAATGCCAATTAATGTGACAAAAAGGGAGGGTGTCCTCCGCTTTCAACCCAGCGTAGGTGGTGTGGCTACCGGATTGAGTGCATTCTATAAATCATGCCAGAGCCTATGGATAGGATGGCCGGGAATCACTCTGGAGAAGCTAAAAATGGATGAAATAGAGGAAATTGGCGAAAAGTTGATTGACGAGGACTGTTATCCTGTGTTTCTCTCCCAGCATGATGCTGAAAATTACTATTACGGCTTTTGCAACAAAACCATCTGGCCGCTCTTTCACCACTTCCCCTTATACACATCATATAGCAAAAGCTTCTGGGAAGCCTACAAACGGGTGAACCGAACCTTTTGTGATGCGGTGGTTAAAATTGCTGAACCTGAAGACGTAATCTGGGTTCACGATTATCAACTGATGCTGCTTCCAGGACTTATAAGAGAGAGGCTGCCCCATGCCCAGATAGGGTTCTTCCTTCACATACCTTTCCCATCTTTTGAAGTTTTTCGTCTGCTTCCCTGGCGCAGAGAAATTATTGAAGGATTTTCAGGAGCGGATCTGATCGGATTTCACACCTACGATTATGTTCTCCATTTTCTTGACAGTGTTCATCGCCTGTTAGGTTACGAACATGCCTTTGGTCAGATTACCGCAGGTAACCGGGTAATAAAGGTTGATGTATTTCCCATGGGGATAGATTACAAGCGATTTGCCACTGCTGTGAAGGATCCTGATGTGCAAAAGGGGATAGAAAGGATTCGTAAGAAGATTGGAGATCGCAAAATAATACTATCCATTGATCGTCTGGATTACACAAAAGGCATTGCCCAACGATTGGAAGTATTTGATCTCTTTTTGGAGAAAAACCCACAATACAAAGAAAACGTAACTCTTATTCTGGTGGCAGTTCCCTCGCGCACTGGGGTGGAGCGTTATACTCAGTTGAAAAACAGGGTGGATGAACTGGTAGGCAGAATTAATGGAAAACATGGAACCATCGGCTGGGTGCCTATCTGGTATCTGTATCGCTTTCAGCCGTTTCATAGCCTGGTTGCTCTGTATAATGTGGCAGATGCCGCCCTGGTGACTCCCATGAGGGATGGAATGAATCTCATTGCCAAGGAGTTCGTGGCAACCAAGGCGGATGGGAAGGGGGTTTTGATTCTCAGTGAGATGGCGGGGGCTTCAAAGGAATTGGGCGAAGCGATTATAGTAAATCCAAATAACCAGGAAGAGGTGGCACAGGCTTTAAAAGAAGCCTTGACCATGCCTGAGGAAGAACAGATAGAGCGTAACAGGATAATGCAAAAAAGGCTTCAGCGTTATAACGTGGTGCGTTGGGGAACTGATTTTATGGATGCATTGTCCAGCATCAAGAAGATCCAAGTGGAATTGTCCGTCAGAAGACTAACCTTGGAGACGCAAAAAAAACTAATAGGAAGTTATTCTGAGAGCGATAATAGTATTATACTACTGGACTATGATGGGACCTTAGTCCCCTTTGCCGAAAAACCCCAAAAGGCAAAGCCGGATGAGGAGCTTCTTAGTATGTTGGATGAGCTGGGCAAAAACCCCAAGAATGAAGTGGTAATTGTAAGTGGGCGAGACAGAGACACCCTGGACAGGTGGTTCGGTAACCGGACTGTGGGTTTGGTTGCCGAACACGGTGTGTGGATCAAAGATCGGGGTAAGTCGTGGGAAACCATAGAGCCTCTGAGAGATGATTGGAAAGAACAGTTGCGTCCTTTCCTTGAATGGTATGAGGACAGAACCCCTGGTTCTTTCATTGAAGAGAAAGATTTTTCCTTAGTCTGGCATTACAGAAAGGCAGACCCTCAACTGGCTTCCATAAGGGCGAGGGAACTGAAGGATGCACTCCTCCAGCTCACTGCCAACCTTAACCTTGGAGTTATAGAAGGTAGTAAGATTATTGAAGTAAAAAACGTTGGGATAAACAAGGGACGGGCGGCACTACACTGGATATCAAAAGGCGGGTGGGATTTTATCCTGGCAATAGGGGATGATTGGACTGACGAAGATTTGTTTGCCGTTCTTCCCGACTCAGCATACTCCATCAAAGTGGGGTTGAGCCCTTCGAAAGCTAAGTTCAATTTAGATTCGGTATGGGAGGTAAGATCATTAATAAAAGAGCTGGTTGGGAGATAATGTGCGCAGCTTAGATGATTACAGTGAAATCGTGGGAGATCAAGTTCTCTCTTCCATTTACCGGAAGGCAAGAAGGCTCACCGGAAAGCATGTATTGCACATAAATGCCACCTATCAGGGCGGCGGTGTCGCGGAAATCTTAGGGTCCGTGGTGGTGCTGATGAATGACATAGGAATTGACACCGGCTGGAGGATTCTGCACGGAACCCCCGACTTCTTTGCCATAACCAAGAAATTCCACAATGCGCTTCAGGGGGCTCCCATAAATCTTACTGAAATAAAGAAACGTTTGTATATCCGGGCCAATGAGGATTTCTCTGTTTTCACCCATATAGATCATGATTTTGTGATTGTTCACGATCCACAGCCCCTCCCTCTGATAAAATACCATACTAAAAAGCAGCCCTGGATCTGGAGATGTCATGTGGATTTGTCAACTTCCAATAATGCGATCTGGGATTTTCTCAAGAAATTCGTCCTGAGATATGATATGGTGATCATCTCAAGTGAAAAATATAGAAGGGAGGACCTCCCGGTGGAGCAAAAGGTAATTCAGCCTGCCATCGACCCTCTTTCTCCAAAAAATATGGAAATTTCACAGGGGGACATTTCAAAGTATCTGAAAAAGTTTGGTATACCCAGGGACAAGCCCCTGATCACTCAGATATCAAGATTTGACAAGTGGAAAGATCCGGAAGGAGTCATTCAGGTATTTAAACTTGTCAAGAAAAAGATAGATTGCAGATTGGTGTTATGCGGAAGTATGGCGGCAGACGACCCGGAGGGATGGATGATCTATGAGAAAGTGGAGCAAAAGGCGAAAAATTTGATCGAGAATAAAGAGATCATACTTATAACCAGCGAAAACAGCATCTTGGTAAATGCCCTGCAAAGAATCTCCGCAGTCATAATACAGAAGTCGACCAGGGAAGGCTTTGGGCTTACCGTGACTGAGGCTTTGTGGAAGGGAACTCCGGTGGTGAGTTCGAACATAGGAGGAATTCCTCTTCAAGTAAAAGATGGTGAAAATGGTTTTTTGGTCGAAGTTGGAGACAAAAAGGGTTTTGCAGAAAGGATCATACAGCTACTCAAAAATCCTGAGCTGGCCGAAGAGATGGGCAAAAAAGGCAAGGAAATCGTCAGGAAAAATTTCCTTATAACCAGACTCCTCACTGATTATTTGGATTTATTGAATGACATCGTAAAATGAACTGCATCAACATTCCCTCCAATAGATTTAGCTTGCGTTTGTTCCAGTAGAAATCATATATTGTCCACAGGAACTCGATATAGACATAAAAGAAAAACATAATCAGCGAGGTTTTAAATAAGCTCTGTTTGGGTCTGAACGAGGGAGCATAATGAAGCAAATGAGAAGGAAAACGCTTGAAGAGATAAAGAAAATACTGAAAGAAAACCAGACTGTTTTAAGAGAGAGGTTCAAGGTTAAAGAGATGGGCATTTTTGGCTCTTTTGTAAGAGACGAGCAGAAGAAAAGGAGTGATGTGGATATTCTGGTGGAGTTCGAAGAGCCGATAAGTCTTCTCGAATTTGTGGCTTTGGAAAGACATTTGAGCGAAATTGTAGGAGAGAATGTGGACCTTGTTATGAAAAGTGCGTTAAAACCAAGAATCGGTAAACACATCTTAGAGGAGGTTATTTATATATGAAAAAGCGGGAATATGGAGATTATATTGAAGACATCATCGAGTCCATCAATGCTATCGAGGAGTTTGTAAAGGAGATAAAGTTTGAGGATTTTTCAAAAGATAAGAAAACGATTTTTGCTGTAATAAGAGGGGTTGAGATTATCGGTGAGGCTACAAAGCAAATTCCTAAATCAATCAGAAATAAATATCCAGAGGTTCCGTGGAGGGACATGGCTGGAATGAGAGATAAAGTTATTCATGAGTATTTTGGAATTGACTTAAAAGTCGTATGGAAGACGGCAACTCATTACCTTCCAGAAATCAAACCCTGGATGGAGAAAGTCTTCAAGGATATGGAAAACGAAGAAATAAAATAGTAACAAGAAGGAGTAAGTCTCTGAGAGTTATCTGAATGGAGCAAAAAATAAATATTATTTCCTAATAACCAGACTTCTCTCTGGTCATCTGGACTTGTAAAATGATGTGACAAAATGAGCCTCACATGGCGATAAAGTCTACCGGCATTTCCTCAAAATAGAATTATCTCTCGTTCTCCTCTTTGAAAAAAATTTCAAGATCAAAGAATTTCAGGCTTGACTTTCCGGATAATATTCGCTATAAAAGAGCCAACAGAAAATTCATGGTTCGCATGGAGTGCCATAAAATTGTTTCATTCAAACGAGAAATAGAGTAATTAAGGATTTTACTAACAGATATAAGAAAGCGTTCACTTAAAACAAAAAGGAGGTAAAACCGTGAGACGCTCTAGGTTAATGTGGGTGGTGGGTGCGCTTTTACTTTGTGCCATAGTGGCACTCTTCATCTCTTCCTGTGGGACTTCTGAGGTTAAACTCATCCCCAGAGAGGTGATTTTTGGGAATCCAGAAAAAGCCAGCCCCCAGATTTCACCGGACGGCACTATGCTGGCTTACCTCGCTCCGGTAAACAACGTGTTAAACGTCTGGGTGAGAACTGTAGGTGCTGAGGATGACAAAGCGGTGACCAAAGATGACAACCGCGGAATACGCATCTATTTCTGGGCAGCGGACTCCAAACACATCATGTATCTTCAGGACGTTGGTGGAAATGAGAACTTCCGTCTGTATGGAGTAAATCTGGAGACGGACAAGATCAGGGATTTGACACCGTTTGAGGATGTGCGAGTTCAGATTGTTGATCGAAACAAGCATTTTCCGAATGAACTGCTTATTGCCATGAACAAAGAAAACCCGCAGGTTTTCGATGTTTATCACCTTGACTTAACATCCGGTGAACTGGAGCTTGTTGCCAGGAACCCGGGCAATATCATAGGCTGGGTAACTGATGCGGATTTCAAAGTGCGTGGTGCTCTGGCGGCCACACCTGACGGCGGGTTTGACCTGATGCTCCGGGAAAATGAGGAGGCAAGCTGGGATAAGTTCATCACCTGGGATTCGGAAAATACTTTAACCAGTGGACCGGTTTGCTTTTCCAAAGATGGTAAATATCTGGTTCTGCTTGATTCCCGTGACGCCAATACAGGACGCTTAGTTAAGATGGAGATCGCCACCAAGGATTTCGAAGTGATCGCTGAAGACCCACAATATGATGTCAGTGGTTTGATGATCCATCCGGATACATACGAAGTCCAGGCGGTCAGTTTTACCAAAGCTCGCACAGAATGGCAGGTGTTAGATGAATCCATAAAAGGCGATATCGAGGCAATAACAAAGCTGGATCATGGAGATTATTATGTCTCCAACCGAGACGATGCAGATGATACCTGGTTGGTAAAATTCGACAAGGATAACGGTCCGGTGTCATATTATGCTTATGATCGAGAGACTAAGAAAGGAACATTTCTTTTTCACCACCGACCGGTTTTGAATAACTATAAATTAGCCCCCATGGAACCTATATCTTTCACCTCCCGGGATGGAATGACCATTCATGGATACATCACTTATCCATCCGGAAAGGGTAAAACCAATCTGCCCATGGTATTGAACGTGCATGGAGGACCCTGGTATCGTGATTCCTGGGGCTATAATCCTGAAGCTCAGTGGTTCGCCAACCGCGGCTATGCTTGTTTGCAGGTGAATTTCCGCGGTTCGACCGGATATGGCAAAGATTTCGTAAACGCCGCCGACAAAGAGTGGGGCGGCAAAATGCATGATGATCTGGTAGATGGCGTTAAATGGGCTATTGAAAAAGGCATCGCCGATCCCAAAAAAGTTGCCATATATGGTGGTTCTTATGGTGGGTTTGCCGCTTTAGTTGGAGCTACCTTTACGCCTGATCTTTTCTGCTGTGCGGTTGATATCGTCGGTCCCAGCAACCTTACCACCTGGATTACGTCTATTCCTCCTTATTGGTCCACCATGAAAGCGCTTTTATATAAGCGAATCGGCAACCCGGAAACCGAGCAGGAATTCCTCAAGTCCTGCTCCCCCTTCTTCAAGGCCGACCAGATAAAGATCCCCATGCTGATTGCGCAGGGTGCCAATGATCCGCGCGTGCCACAAGCAGAATCCGAACAGATCGTGGAGGCGCTAAAAGAGAAAGGAATCGATTACGAATATATGCTCTTCCCAGATGAGGGGCACGGATTTGCCAAGCCGGAGAACCGGATCAAATTTTACGCCGCCGCAGAAAAATTTTTAGCTAAGCATCTGGGCGGACGGTATGAAGAGGCTAAAGGGGAAACTGAATAAGATTCGGTTTGTCAGATTTGCCGAGAATAAGAAAAGAATTGCGGCTCTTCCTTGTTGAAGGGCCGCTTCTTTTTTACTTGGAATGAAGAAGGCAACGAGCAACAAATTTTTAAGTTTCAAGGATTTCGGACTTGATTTTTCAGAGAATATTTGGTATTAGTAGTCTGTGTGTTCTTGGGTGTTAAGCAGATATTCAAACAGACGGGACTAGTATGGAATTGTTCTCGCAGAGAAAGGGACTTAAACCGACCAAGGGCGCCGTACAGATTGATTCTATGGACGATGATCTGAGAAATCGCCTGTGGAATGCTCTGACACTTTTCTACTGGAGGAAAGTGGAACGTAACGACCTTGGCGATTACTATCTTGCCAACAACAGAGATGTCGAGATTCTCTTTGGGCGATTATGGCATTCGTATTTCAAGAAACCACTCGACACCCTACCGAGACAGTGGCCAGACGCCAGAAACCATATAAGAAGATATTTCTTTGACTGCCAGTGGCATGAAGTTTACGATTTCATAGAATTCGTAGCCAATCAATATCCGGTGGAATCGACCAACTCCAAGTTCATGGATTCCTGTAATTTCTTGCTGGAAGGGGAGGTATCCGCATATCGGTTTGTTGGGGGAAAGATCTCCCAGATAACATCAGAGGAAGAAATCGATGAAATCGAGACTGCATTGAAACGTGCCCCAACGACCACCAAAACGCATCTCAAACGGGCGCTGGATATGCTGTCAGACAGAAAGTCACCTGATTACAGAAATTCGATTAAAGAATCCATAAGCGCTGTAGAAGCAATTTGCAAGCAAATCACGAACGACACCAAAGCTACACTAGAGCAAGCCCTAAAAGAAATAGAAAAGAAAACGGGATTGCATCCTGCTTTGAAAAAGGCGTTTAGTAATCTATATGGATACACGAGTGATACACAAGGAATACGTCATGCTTTGATGGATGAGCCTAATTTGGATTTTGAAGATGCCAAGTTCATGTTAGTGTCGTGTTCGGCTTTCATCAACTATCTCATAACAAAAGCGTCAAAAGCAAATATTAAGTTATGATTCTCATTACAGATAAGGATGTTTTCATGCTGAGTCGTCTTTATTCTTGGAACTTATCTTTCGGAGAAAGAAAATATGCCAAAGAAATCATTAGAACCACAGACCATGTTGTTTCCGCTTCCGGCTGTAATGGTGAGCTGTCAGAAGAAAGGAGAGAGGCCAAACATTATTACCCTTGCCTGGGTGGGGGTGGTTTGTTCTGAGCCGCCTATGGTGGGCATCGCCGTAAGGAAAAATCGGTTTTCTTTTGACATCATAAAAGAGTCAAAAGAATTTGTGGTTAATGTTCCCAGAGGAGGATTACTCAAGGCAACCGATTTCTGTGGAACACACTCAGGAAAAAACGTGGACAAATTTGCCGATTGTGGGCTTACTCCGGTAAAAAGCTCAAAGGTAAATGCTCCTTTGATTGAGGAATGTCCGGTGAATTTGGAATGCATGGTCAGGAACATACTTGACCTGGGTTCTCATAATCTTTTCATCGGCGAGATCGTGGCAACTCATATAGACTCAGAATACTTGAATGAAAATGGTGAGCCGGATGTGGGAAAGATGAATCTTTTCTGTTATTGCCCCAAAGCCCATGAATATCGAGCTGTGTCTGAAGTTTTAGCTGAGTATGGATCTGCCTGAGAGCAAGTGAGTTGAGCGGAATGTAGTTGCTCGATTTATCGAGCTAAATCCGCCCCATGAATGGGGCAACTACAGGAAAGAATTGGCGGGGCTGAATGCCCCGCCCTATGTGTCAAAAATCATTGTTCCCATAGGGGCGGGAATTTATGCGAAGCATTCATACGAATCCCGCCCCGTAGTTGCTCGATTTGTCGAGCTAAAACCGCCCCATAAATGGGGCAACTACAGAGACTATGGGAGAACCGAATTGGCAGGGTTAAATGCCCTTCAGGGTGAATCCCTTCAGGATGAACCCTGCCCTATGAGTAAAAAAGCATTGTTCCCCATAGGGGCGGGAATTTATGCGAAGCATTCATACGAATCCCGCCCCGTAGTTGCTCGATTTATCGAGCTAAAACCGCCCCATAAATGGGGCAACTACGGATTTGTAATCCGTTATGGCATAGGCAATTATTCGCATGGCTTAAAGTTAATCCTTAGGAGCATTTCCATTGGACAATTTCGAATTTCGCATAATAAAGAAGGATAAAAATTCTAACGCCAGAGTGGGGGTGATAAAGACTCCGCACGGAGAGGTGAGCACCCCAATCTTCATGCCAGTTGGGACTCAGGCTTCAGTCAAGACTCTTTCCTCTGAGGATCTAAAGGAGATCAGAGCGGAGATGATACTGGGCAACACCTATCATCTCTACCTAAGGCCGGGTCATCAATTAGTTGAAAAGGCGGGGGGATTACATAAGTTCATGAGTTGGGACAGACCAATCCTTACTGACAGCGGAGGATTTCAGGTATTCAGCCTGAATTCGCTCACCAAAACCTCTGAAGAAGGAGTGAGATTTCAATCGCATCTGGATGGCTCCTACCATCTATTCACTCCGGAAAAAGTTATTGAAGTCCAGCATGCCTTAGGTGCCGATATAATAATGGTGTTGGATGAGCCTGTTTTATATCCCTGTTCCTTGGAACAGGCGGAGAGAGCAAATAAGTTAACTTTAAATTGGGCAGAAAGATGCAGACAGGCGCATAAGGAATTGGAAGATAAAGACTTCAAACACACACAGGCTTTGTTTGGTATAATTCAAGGTAGCACCTATCCGGAGTTGAGAAAAAACTCGGCTGAGGCTTTGGTGAAGCTCGATTTTCCCGGATATGCCATAGGCGGACTCTCTTTGGGAGAACCCAAAAGCACCACCTTTGAGATGGTGGACTTATGTGTTTCATACATCCCGGAAGAAAAACCCAGATATCTGATGGGTGTGGGAACTCCGAAAGATATGGTGGAGGCGATCTGTCTGGGAATCGATATGTTTGATTGCGTGCTTCCCACCAGGAATGCGAGAAACGCAAGCCTGTTCACCAGATTCGGCAAGTTGATTATAAAGAATTCAGAGTATGCGGACGATTTTTCACCCATAGATCCAGAGTGTGGTTGTTCTGTCTGCAGAAATTACAGCCGGGCGTATCTGAGACATCTTTTCAATACCGGAGAGATCAGCGCACTCAGGCTTGCCACCATCCATAGTCTTTATTTTTATATGGACTTGATGAGGATGGCAAAAGAGGCTATATTATCAGGTAACTTTTTAGAATGGAAAAACGATTTTTTGAAAAAGTATCAGTCCAACCAAAAAGAGGAGAGGAATAATGTCGGAAACAATTAAACCGGAGATCGAAATGACAAAGTTCAAAAGCAAAACTAGGAGGTTGGAATTGTCTGAGAAAAGAGGTTGGTCTAAATGGATTTTCTTTTTTGCCACACTTTTAATTTTTGGAGGTCTCATGATCGAAACAGCCTATGGCATGGGAACCAGTGGGGGTGGGGAGGGTGGAGGGATTGCCGCCTTTCTGCCTTTAATCGCCATAGTAGTGATATTTTATTTCCTTTTGATCAGACCTCAGCAAAAAAGATCGAGAGAGCACAAGATGCTGCTTTCCACCTTGCGTAAAGGGGATAAGGTGGTCACCAACAGCGGCATGTTCGGAACCATCGTGGGCATGGATGAGAAGGAAAATAAGGTGGTCTTGAAGGTGGCTGAAAATGTGAAGATTGAATTTTTGAAAAGCTCTATAGCTGGAAGGGTGGGGGGCGAGGAGTGAATTTCAATAAAGATGTTTTTTTTGTCATTCTGACCCCGCCTTTGACGGGGGAGGAATCCAAAGGATTCAATATATTTCAAATTCAAGATTCTTCACCCCGCCTGCGGCGAGACTCAGAATGACATTATTTCGATACAGGACTATAAGAAAGGGTGAAGATGGCGGTTTTACCTATAAGAATATATGGTGACTCTGTCCTTCGGAGGCGGGCGAAGGAAATCACCAAGGTGGATGACAGGATAAGAAAGTTAACCTTCGGAATGCTAAAGACCCTGAAGGAAGCCGGGGGGATCGGATTGGCTGGCAATCAGGTGGGAGAAGAACTAAGACTATTTGTGGTGGACCGTTCTCTTTTTCAAGTAGACGATTCCCCCTTGATCGTTATCAATCCAACTATAGTGGATTCCCGGAGTGAACAAACGGAGGAAGAAGGGTGTCTTTCAGTTCCGGGGACTTATGCAGATGTAAAGCGTCCGCTGGAGTTGACTGTTAAAGGAATAGATCTGAATGAGAAGGAAATAATTGTCGAAGCTAAAGGTCTTTTGAGCCGGGTGCTGGCACATGAGATCGATCACCTAAATGGAATTCTTTTCATCGACCATCTCAGCTCCATAAAAAGAAAGCTTTTGTCCAAAAAATTAAAAAAACTTTCTTCCAGATAACCTTCGTTTAAAACAGAGTCAAAAAAACCTATGCGACTCATCTTCATGGGCACCCCCGATTTTGCCATCCCCAGCCTGAAAAAATTGATTCAAAGCAGGCACGAAATAGCTGGGGTGGTGACCGTTCCGGATAAACCTAAAGGAAGAGGACGGAAACTGTCCGAGTCCCCGGTAAAGAGATTTGCCTTAGAACGTGATTTGAAGGTTTTAACTCCAGAGAATCTAAAGGATGAGGATTTTGTCCAGACTCTAAAAGAATTAAACCCTGATTTGATTGTGGTGGTGGCTTTTCGCATCCTTCCGGAAGTGGTTTTCTCTTTGCCTCCTTTGGGGACCATAAATCTTCACGCTTCTCTTTTGCCCAAATATCGTGGAGCGGCGCCCATCAACTGGGCTATAATGAATGGTGAAAGCAAGACTGGTCTCACCACATTCTTCATTAGAAAAAAGGTGGACACCGGTGATTTAATCCTGCAAAGGGGAATCGAGATTTATCCGGAGGAGAACTTTGGAGAACTGTATGATCGGATGGCGCAACTGGGTGCTGATGTCTTGCTTGAGACTGTGGGTCTGATCGAAAAGGGAGAGGTAAAAGCTTTAAAACAGGATGATGCCCAAGCTACACCGGCACCTAAGATCACACCAGAGCACTGCCGAATAGATTGGTCCCGCGAAGCGATTCGCATCAAAAATCAGATTCGGGGACTGGCACCTTCTCCGGGTGCATTTACTTCTTACCGGGGGAAGATTTTAAAAATCTTCAAGGTGCAGGTGATCAGCGATACTCCATTTACAGGCAATTACGGAGAGGTGATGGAATCAGATAAAAAGGAGAGTCTGTGGGTGAGGACAGGAGAGGGAATTTTGAGCCTGCTTGAAGTTCAGCCAGAGGGCAAAAGAAAAATGAGGGTTGAGGAATTCGTCCGAGGGTATCGGGTTAAGCCTGAAGAGAAAATAGGATGACCTTTTTGCAATTAAATTGAGACAATAGGCACGAAAATTCGTATGAATGCTTTGCATTTGTTAGATTATATTTAATTGCCTTTCACCCTTCCCCTCTCCCCACAGAGGAGAGAAATATGGAGAGGGGGGGGTAGCTTTGTATCAGAAATAAATGTGCTTTTATTAGAACAAGATTCTTTGAAGTTGGCATAAAAAAGTAAGCGTCTATTTTGGACGTGGGTGGTTGAAAATTGACTTTGGATTTTCGTCCCGCCTGTGGCGGGACGGCTACCATTTTTGGATAGAATAAAACATGGCTAATTTGGAAAACGGATCAAAGCCAGAGGGGAAATGGACTTTTTTAGCTCTGTCCATTCTGAGCCTGGTGGCGCTTGTCATCCTGGCCTCATTCTTTTGGTATCTGATCTCTCCCCGGGTTAACGCCATGAGCCCTCTTCTAAGCCTGGCGGTGAAAATTCTTGGGTTTGTCTTTCTGGTTACTGTCTCGGGAGGATTGTTTTTGATCGTGCTATCCTCGGCTCTGGAAAAAGATTTTTTGTTTCCGCATGGGGAGAAGCAGATAACCTTAAAAGTTTTGTTTCCCATCAATCTTCTTTTGGGAAAACTATTTGGGCTTTCTAAAACTCAGGTTCGGGAATCATTTATTCAGGTTAACGATTCTATTTTTAAAGCCACTCGAAAAAGGGTAAAAAACGATCGACTCTTGATTCTTTTGCCTCACTGTTTGCAAAATTTCGATTGTCCCTATAAAATTATCGCGGATTGCAATAATTGTCGACGATGCGGGAGATGCCAAATCGGCGATATTCTAAAACTGAAGGAGAAATACAATGTCGATATTGCCATTGCTACGGGTGGAACTATAGCCCGGAAGGTGGTGGTGGAGAAAAAGCCAACTGTCATATTGGCAATTGCCTGCGATCGAGATCTCTGTTCTGGCATTCAGGACGTCTATCCCATTCCGGTGTATGGTATACTGAATGAAAGACCGTATGGTCCCTGTATGAATACCCGGGTGGATCTGGAGAGGCTGGAGCAGTCTTTGCAATATATATTAGATGGAGCCAAAGATGCAAAAAGACATAATCATCAACGTCTCTGAATATGAAACCCGTTTAGCCATCTTAGAAGATTTGAAGCTGGTGGAGCTTTTGGTGGAGCGTCCAGAGAAAGAGAGGATGGTGGGGGATATCTACAAAGGTGTGGTCAAGACCGTCCTGCCCGGAATGCAGGCGGCTTTCCTTGACCTGGGACTGGAGAAGGGTGCCTTTCTTCATTTCTCAGATATAGGAGATTCTAAAGCTAAGCTTGACCTTTTGTATGAAGCTGAATTTTTGGAGGAGGAGGAAGAGGAGAAAAAGAAAAAAAAGACCAAGAAGCTACCCGAAAGCATTCAGGAGGTTCTAAAGGAAGGACAGGAGATTTTGGTTCAGGTGACCAAGGAACCCATAGGCACCAAAGGATCCCGGGTCACCACCCAGCTTTCTTTAGCCGGACGATACGTGGTTTTAGTCCCAGGGGAAGATCACGTAGGGGTATCACGTAAGATCTCCGATTGGGCGGAGAAAAAAAGGCTGAAAAGGTTAGCTTACGAGATAAAGCCGGATGGATTCGGATGCATCATCCGAACCGTGGCGGAGGGAAAGCAAAGAAGGGAGCTTAAGTCGGATATAAAAAATCTTTCCAGGCTCTGGAAAGGGATAATAAAGCAGGCGGAGAAAAAGGACCCTCCGGTTCTGTTACATAAGGATATAGGCTTAATCTACAGCATTATGCGGGATATTTTAACTGGTGAGGTTGAAAGTGTGGTGGTTGATTCTAAAGGGGAGTATAAGAAAATCCTCTCCTATCTAAAAAGTGTGGCCAAGACTCTGCGTTCCAAAGTGAAACTTTACCAGGGAAAGGTTCCTATCTTTGATGCCTACAACATCGAGCCGGAAATTGAGAAGATGCTGGATCGGAAGGTGTGGGTGAAAAAGGGGGCTTATTTTGTAATCGATCAGACCGAAGCCATGGTCACCATCGACGTCAACACCGGCAGATTCGTGGGGAAAACCACACAGGAGTCCACCGTGCTCAAAACCAATCTGCAATCCGCCAAAGAGATTGCCCGCCAGATCAGACTGCGAGACATCGGAGGTTTGATCATTGTGGATTTCATCGATATGGAATTGGCGGAGAATAGAAAAAAGGTATTTGAAGAATTCAAAGCCGCCTTCAGACACGACCGCTCAAAAAACAGCATTCTACCCATCTCTGAATTTGGCTTGATCGAGATGACCCGAGAAAGGATCAGGCCCTCTATACTTCACACCTTAAGCGAGATATGTTCATGCTGTGGAGGGATCGGAAGGGTAATTTCCAAAGAGACTACTGCTATGAAAATTGAAAGATGGTTCAAGAGAGCCAAAGTAGGTGCCGGATGTAGAAATTATCGACTGATGGTTCATCCACAGGTGGCTGAGATTCTTGGAGACGGAAAAGCCGACCGTATACGCAAATTAAGCAAAGAACTTAAGCTGGATATAGAACTGGTGAAAAATGATGACCTCTCCTCTAAAGAGTTTAAGATATTTGATTTGAATCAAGA
>Ga0315545_1000414_pt1 | contig 46093 bp, 36 predicted proteins | sample SalMarSW160210MG_FD_203096 | JGI IMG/M metagenome (GOLD analysis project Ga0315545, IMG submission 203096) | Salt marsh sediment microbial communities from the Plum Island Ecosystem LTER, Massachusetts, United States - Salt Marsh Sediment SW1602-10 ...
CGTAGAACCTGTATTTGGTACCCTGATCAACTTTCTGGGAATGCGCAAGATCAATACACGAGGCATTGAAAGTGCAAACAAAGTAATGCTCATGGCAGCTATTGCTTATAATTTAAAGAAAGTGATCAATCATCAGAAAAGGCATAGAACAAGAGTTCTGATGAGCAGTGTAAATACAATAAGCTGCTATATTGATGCTTTTTTGTGGCTTTTACAGGGAACCGTCCGAAATAAACAATTAATAACAATTTCTCTGATCAATGAAATTTGAATTCATAAATTCCGTAAAAAACGGAGTACAATTTAATTTTTTGCGGAAATAGGGGTTGTGCAACAGTTACGCGTGTTAGAGCCAGTAAATCATTTTATTATCAATTTTTTAACATATACATAATCAGCTCCCATTATTCTTATTAAATAAATTCCTGCATCTAAATCCAAAGGAATGGAGATTTCTTTGACATAATTTGGTGATGAAAAAGAGAATAAACTATTACCGCTTATATTAGTGATATCAATTTTAATTTGACATACTTGATCATCAAAATTAATATTTAATATTTTATTTGCAGGATTTGGATATACTGTAATATTCCTTCCGTTTTCATATTCATTTATGAATGTAGCAAGGCTTACAATTACTGAATCTCCTAATTCGATTGCGTTACAACCATATGTGTTTTCAAGTTTAATAACTCTATATATGCCAGGATCATAAATCTCACTAGTGTAAAAGAAATCATTTACCCAGACTATATTAGTGTCTGTATTATGCGAATAATATAATTTAAAAGGTGGTGTCCCGTCAAAACTGAAATACAAAAATGCGGTATCATTTACTCCAACTAGCGTATCGCCTGATAGCTCAACGGCAGGTATTGGATTTATAAATATAAGCTTTGAAGTTATGTCAGAACTGATTGTGTCGAAATTTACTGAAAGGGATATTTCTTTCTCTCCGAGATCCTCCCACATTACTTCAATTAATCCTAAAGTATCAGAGACAATAATACCATTTTCAAAATTCCAATCAAAGGTGGCATCTGGAGGGGCATTTCCAGTGTATTGAATTCCTAGATTCTCATAAATACATAGAGTATCAGCACTCGTTTTAAAAGATGAAGTTGGCTGTACTATAATTACATTTTTAGTGTTATTTATTGTAGTCAATGTATCAATTGTTATAGAGAGCGATATTTGTTTTTCTCCTAACTCTTCCCAAAAAACTTCAATAGTTTTTAAGGAATCTGAGATAACAACGCCATTATCAAAATCCCAATTGAATATAGCATTTGTGTCTACATTTCCAGTGTATTCAATTTTTAAAATCTCAGTGACAAAAATTGTGTCAGAACTAATATTAAATGAGCATGTTGGAGGTACAATAAATGTATCTTGAACGGCAAACGATGACCCTTCAAAGGCATTGTCGATGCTTTGTATACTCCAGAAATACTCCCCAAATTTCAAACTATTACTTTTCCAGAAAAGATTTTGTGAAGCATTTCCTTTGGTAACTATTTTTCTCTTCCCCGTATTTTTATCAGCCATAGGAGACAGTACATCGCCTTTGCTATCTGAAATATATAAATTATAGGATAAGCCCGAGGCTTGTGTTTCACTATCAGAACCACTATCCCAGCTTAAAATAACCGAGTCTGCATCGACAGTTGATACTAAATTGGTGGGAGGTGAAGGTAGGGTATTAGCTGTCAAAATATCGTTTCTATAAATTTTAACAGTAGTAGAAGATCCTCCAAGTATAACCAAGTCCAGATCCTTATCATTATCAAGGTCGGCCCAAGTTAATTTGCTGTAATCAAAATCATGAAGGTTAGTAGCATCTTTACCGTACTCAGTAAAGGTGCCATCGCTGTTGTTCTCATAGAGATAAGTGTTGCGGGAAGATACTGCAGCACTAGTTAGAATAATGTCCAAATCACCATCATTATCATAATCCCCCCATTTTGCACAACCTCCGTCAACTGCCCAGAGGCCAGCTAATACATTTTCTGTAAATTTACCGTCACTATTATCATAGAGCCAAGAATGGCTGCTACCAACGGTTAATACATCTAGATCTCCATCCTGATCATAATCTTCTAATTCGAGGACATCTCCATTCAGGGCCTGAATAAATGTAGTAGTATCTTCAGTAAAAATATTATCACCTTCATTTTTGTAGATCTTAGTAACTGGGCCATATTCTCCCATCCCTTCCCAACCTGAGTAAAAAATATCATTGTCCCCATCATTATCATAGTCATCTAAACTCACTGCTCCTTCAAGAACAGTATGAAATGTAGTGTTTTCTACAACGCCGAATTCATCATTACCTAGGTTTTCGAATAGCCGTGGTATAGCAGGAGCAAAATTAGGCCCTGTTTTTACCCATCCTGTTGCAAATATGTCAATATCGCCATCGTTGTCTATATCGGCCATGTCAATATCTCCATTCTCTGCACCCAACATGCCAGTAAATTCGATCATCGTAAATTGTTTGTTTCCATCATTTCGATAAATTTTAAAAATTGATTCAAAAGATACGTAATAGCCACCAACTATGTAAAAATCTAACAATCCATCTCCATTATAATCGCACCACCCTGCTTTGCCAGTTTTTACTGAAATGAAATCCGTACCTGTTAATTCTTCAAAAATGAAATTACCCTTATTCTCAAATATTCTAGTAATCGAACTATCAGCTGTATTACCTCTAAACAACAAATCAAAATCACCGTCGTTATCAAAATCACCGCAATCAACCGAACCATATTTGATGCCTGGAATGTTAGCTGGTGTAATATCTGTAAATGTTTGAGATACTAAAATAGTTTGGATTAGTAAGAAAGTGAGAAGAGGTGCTAATTTATATTTTAGTTTTTTCATCATTAATGATTTATTTAAATTGTATTATCATAAATATTAGGCTTAAAAACGTGCTGTTTTATTGGCTCTAACTCATTTATAAATTCATTAGCTTCTATTATTTATAACCTCCATTTCAGGATTATAAACAGATCTTCTTGTTGCTTTTGTCCTAAATTCAACCACAAGTTAAAAATCTCCTATAATTATTAGTAAACAAACATGCTTTTTTTTAATTATAGTCCACATTAGACATTTTTTAAGGCTGAACTGCTTCAATCCTTATTGTTCGTTTGCCCTTGCTATCGTTTAACAGGTACCAGGCAATGGTCACTCATTTCTTCTAACAAATTCAATAGTAAATGCCCACCCGGATTAATACTTGAGAAGTACTAAGAATAAAGGTACAAAAAAACTGATATGTGATGACACGGAACCTAAGAATTACTGACGAAACAATTTTAAAAATTATTTCTTCTCCATCTCCACCCTCACATACACCGGTAAATTTCCCAGGTCAAGTTTTGTAATGCTATAATTATCCCTGAAGCGGGTCTGTTTGATGATTTCATGCATTTCCTGTATCGTATAGGTCATGCGGAGTTGCCTTTTGAGGAAAAATTTTGAGAGTGTTTTACGCAGGGGATTGTAACCTTTCAGGTTGGCTTTCAGCCTGGAGCGAAACAGGTTCTTGTCATAATCTTTGTGCGATTCAAAAATATAGGCCTTACTGCCGGATTTTAGGATCCTGTATATTTCATTAAGGGCTTCAACAGGTTTGTCCCAGTTGTAAAAACTCCCCGAGCTCACAATACAGTCGAAATACTCATTATTATAATCCGTCTTCGTTATGTTCCCAACCTGCAGATCGACCTGTATGCCTTGCAGGTTTTGGCGGGCAACATCCAGCATACCTGCAGAAATGTCGAGACCATACAATTCTATTTTGGGATTCTTCTTATGTACTTCGTACAACAATCTTCCCGGTCCCGTGCCTACGTCAAGCAGCCGGCCCTGTTCCATGTCCTTCGTTACAAAATCAGAAATTTCCGCAAATCCCCAGTTTACTCCTTTCACACTGGTCAGGTTATCGTACATCCGGGCAGCAAAAACCGGCATGTCAATGTATTGTTTTTCTCCTCATGTTTTCATCTTATTCTGCCATTTTATTCTCAGTGCGTTTTCTCACAATTATTCTGAACTGATTTTGGATACCCAAATACAATAGAATGTATCTCAATTCCCATTATCCCATTCCGCGATCAAAGGATGCGGATAAGTGAAAGGTGCATACCCCGGTTTTTCTGTCTGATTATAATAATCCCTGTTTCCCTTTATGTGTATACTACAGTTGTTGTGAACATACACATCGATATTCTCGCCATAATAGGTATTGTTCCACTGATAAAAAGGATCAAGTTCCTGAGGTGGGTAGGGATTTTCATCCGTCCATAACCACTGATCGGTGGAACGGCCTATCTGATCGCGGGCCGGATAGCCGTTTTCTTCCTCATTCCCATCCCATGGAGATGTACCGTCACATAAGCCCCCGTCACCCAGATCCTCAAAACTTCTCCTGTTGTCGATTGTAATTGTCGGTGATGTCCATTCGCCTGTCAGTGTATTGTCAAATACCACTCCCGTGCCGCCACGCAGAAAAAAAGGTGTCCACATGTCTCTCCCGGCCTGGTTTATTGTATTGCCGTAAATCTCCCAGCTCCTCGTAGCTCTGTTGTTTCCCTGCACGGAATGTGCTTCAAGGTATGCATCATTCACAATATTGTAGCGAAATACATAACGCCCGCCATAATTGGCATCGATGACATTGCCAAATTTTGTGAAGTTAAAAACACAATCTTCAATGAAAGGGGCATTATCGGTTCCCAGGCCCAGAGGTTCCGCCCAGATGGTATGGGCCATAAGCGCCCCGTCACCCACAACTACCACACGCGTATTGTTAAACTCGCAGTGATCGATCAATCCTGTCGGACAACTGTTATCGGGCATACTCCCCCATACAATAACACCTTCGATGGTCTGATCGATCGTATTGTCAAACCGGCAATGATCGACACGAAAACCATTCCCTCCTGCACGTATGCCATTTCCGTTGTCGTTGGAAAGTACAAATCCCATATTGGTAATACGTGACCCGGAATTTCCCACATTGATAAGACTTCCCGGGGCATCGGTTTCGGACGAAATAACGGTTGCATCCTGACCGCTACCTGACAAGGTTATTGTGATATCGTTGGGTATTCTCACTGTAGACTCCCATGTGCTGCTTCCAGCCGGTACTAATATTATGTCGCCGTTTTCAGCAGAATCAACTGCCTCCTGTACATCTTCAAAAGATGTACTTGCCGCAAGAATATCGTAATGGAATGCAGTGTCGTCTTTTTTGCATGAAGCAATTAACAGGATGAAAGTACAGATAGTTAAAATGAAATTCGATGGTTTAGGCATAGCAGTTTTTTTAAGCAATGTAAGATAATGAATTATCCGTATAACGATGAGGCGTATAAAAAAATTATGCAGCAGCAAATTACAGGCAAATGATCCTCCTCATGACTGTGCAACTCCATAGCATTTGCGCAACGAATGGGAAGGGGGACTAAGGAGTGGGTATTTCATGTATGAATAAAAATGTAGGGGCGTAGCATGCTACGCCCCTATGTATTTTTACCATAATTTTCTGAAGCAACCAGCCTACCTGCCGGTTCACCCGCCCTTGGCGGGCAGGCAGGTAACCAACTACCCAAGATACTTTCTCACTGTTTCAAGGACTTTGGTTTTCTTCAGGGGTTTGACAAAATACTCGTTACAACCCAGCTCAAGGCATTTCTCTCTGTGGAATGTTCTGTCGTAAGCAGTTTGCGCAATTACAGGAACGGTTTTGTTGCTCTCACGAATTATTTTCATGGCATTTGTACCATCCATGCGAGGCATCTTGAGGTCAAGCAGTATCAGATCAAAATCAGGTTCTTTTTCAAAGATCTCCAGCAGCTCCACACCGTCATCTGCTCTTGTAAGTTCTACACCTGTATTTTTAAAGAAGGCTTCTATCAGCAAATAATTTGAATCCTGGTCTTCGGCCACAAGAATCCGTTTGCCGCTCCACCTGTAATCTTTTCCGATTGCCTGATCATCCTGCAAAGCACTGTCATCCGGTTTGATATATGGTATCGCAAAATAGAACCTTGAACCCTTGTTAAGTTGACTTTCCACCCACATCTTTCCTCCTAAAAGTTCGGTGACAACTTTTGCAAATGCCAGTCCAAGCCCCGAACCACGGTAAATCTTCTTCGTGTTTTCTTCCTGGACTTTAAAGAATCGGTCAAAAATCTTGTCGGTAAGTTCCTCGTCAATTCCAATGCCTGTATCTTCAACCATAAAAGTGATCCAGGTATCATTAAGTTTATGTATTCCTATTCGAATATGACCTTTTTCAGTAAATTTAATTGAGTTCTCCAACAACTTGGTCAGTATCTGTTTCAATTTCTTTTCATCGGTAATGGCTATTACTTTTTCTTTTGGCAATTCAGTCAGGAAGTTCAGGTTGGGTCTTTCACGGGCAATTTTTTCCCTGTTTGCACTTACCAGTTCTTTAATAAGTTCTGTAACATTACACCTTTCGTATTCCGGCTTCAACTCGCCGATCTGAATACGTGAAAAGTCTATGATATCCTCCACAAGTCTGAGCATACCTTTCCCGCTTTCATTGATGATCCGTAAATAATAATCACGGCTTTTCTGATCGTCCTTTTTCTCAATCAGCAAATTGATAAATCCCAGTATAGCATTTAATGGTGTACGAATCTCATGGCTAATGTTTTCAAGGAAAGCAGTCTTCAATTTGTCCCCCTCTTCTGCTTTTTCTTTGGCTATTTTCAGCTCATATGTTTGTTCCTTAACAAGTTTTGAAAGGTGGTTTCGATGAAACTCCAGTTCTTTGTTTTGCTTCTGTATCTTATCACGCTGTGCTTCTGCCAGATCACGTTGTTCAGCAATCTGCCTGTTCTGCTCTTCTATCTCAGCACTATGTGCTTCCAACTCATTTGTTCTTTCCCTGACCATCTCGGTTAATCTTAAATTTATGAGACGTATGTTTCTCAATCGATATTTATAAATTGCAAGAATCAGAGCAATAATTGAAAGAATGATAAGTCCAATAAACCACCATGTCCTGTATATTGGCGGATGAACGATAATGTCAATGCTTCGTCCTCGCGTATTCCAGATATTGTCATTGTTTGATGCCATAACCCTGAATGTATATCTGCCAGGCGTAAGGTTTGTATAGGTAGCATTGTTCTGATTGCCAACATCATTCCAGGAATCTTCAAAATTTTCAAGCATGTATTTGTATCGATTCTTGTTGGATTGAGTAAAATTAAGAGCTGCAAAATGAATGGTAAATACATGGTGCCGATAATCCAGGTGTATCTCGTTCAGAAGGTTTATGTTTGATTGTATTGGAGATTCGGGATCGTGTATGTTCACCTCCCGGTTAAAAATATCAAGGCGCGTAAAAACAATAGGCGGTATAAAAGAATTGTTATCAATCTCGGTTGGATCAAACCATGTCAATCCGTTTATTCCACCAAAATATAATATCCCATCCTTATCCCTGTAAACAGCATTTCTGTTGAACCTGTTACCTTGTAAACCATCGTGTGAATTATAGTTTGTTATTTCCAGACTATCATAATTGAACTTTGACAATCCGTTGTTTGTGCTTATCCATAAGATCCCATCTGAATCTTCCAGAATTCCGTTAATTATATTACCAGGCAAACCATCCTTGATATCATAACATTCAAAAACATCGTCCGATTCATTCCACAAATTCAGCCCTCCTCCGTTTGTCCCCACCCATATCCTGTTTTTGCTGTCTTCAAAAATGGTATAAACCCACCTGTCTGATATGCTCTTTGCATCAGTTACATCTGCTTCATGATAGGTGAATTTTCCACTTGCTTTATCAAATACATTCAGCCCGTTTACAGTACCTATCAGGATTCTGTTTTTTGAATCTTTTGCAATGACCCAGATACTGCTGGTGTTGGTGCCAAAATTATTTTCTGTGCCAACAGGAATATAAGTGAAAATTCCTGTTCCCAGGTTCAGAATGTCTACACCTTTGTCTGTAGCAAGCCACAGATCGTCTCCATCAAGCATCATATCCCATATTTGTGCTCCCCGTGGTGCAGATTTTGTGCCATTGGGGAAAAAATGAGTAAATCTTCCGGATTTTTTTTCCAGGCAGCCTAATCCTCCTTCATAGAATCCCATCCAGATATTTCCTTTTTCGTCCTCAACAAGACAAAGAGGTTTATTATTTGGAATTGAACTGCTATTATTTGAATCGTGTACAAAATGCCGAAAGGATTTCTTTGCAGGATCGTATTTGTTAAGCCCTCCTCCGTCGGTACCTATCCATAGAATATTGTCGCTGTCAACAAGAACTGATGTCACCTGGTTGTTGTTTAAGCTGTTGACAGAATAAATGCTATGTTGAAGGTTATAGAATTTCTTCCTGTGGTTGTTCACATAATTTATAGGAGCCATAAAATTGCCAATCCAGAAATTTCCGGCATTGTCTTCATAAAGTACCCGCACAACATCAGAACTTATACTATTAAGTTCCTTTTTGCTATGCCGGTATTGCCTGAATGAATTCGTTTCTGGCATATAGAGGTTTAACCCGCCATTGTCTGTACAAATCCACAGGTTTTGCTTCGAATCAATTGTAAAGCTCCAGATTATATTACTCCCGAGAGAGTTTTTATTTTTTGGATTGCTGCTGAAGTAGGTAAATTTTTCTGTTTTTTTATCATAAACTGAAATTCCGTTGCCATCGGTTCCAAACCATATTCGACCGTCTTTATCTTCAACAATGCTTCTTACATCATTTCCGTATAAATCTTTTCCGTTTTTCAGTCCGGCCTGGAATCTGTGTATTTTCCCTTCCTCCGGCAAAAAATAATTCACTCCTTTGTCCATTGTGCCTATCCATATAATTCCTTCAGAATCAATAAACAAAGTGCGTAAATTATCGCTTGATAATTTTTTATTCTCAGTACTGTTTTCAGTATATCTTTCAAAACAGCCTTCCTCCTTTTTATACCTGCAAAGTCCGCCATTTATAGTTGCCATCCAAAGGTTGCCGTCTTTATCTTCAGCAATTTCCTTCACAAAATTTGAACTTATGGATGTCGAGTCTTCAGCATTGTACAAATACCTTATAAAATGATCCTTGTCTTCAATATAGCGATTTAATCCGTTTTCCGTTGTAACCCATATGTTTCCATAGGTATCGCCAAATATTTTACGTACAACAGAGTTGCTGATGCTATTGGGATCTTCCTGGTCAAAATAATAGGCTTTGAATTGTATCCCGTCATACCTGAAAAGACCATCTTTTGCACCAATCCAAATAAATCCGTGAGCATCCTGGTAAAAATCTTCTACAATGCCAAAAGAAGAATGGTCTTCAAAATAGATCTCTTCAAACACCAGGTTTTGCTGCTGGCAAATAGCTGAAGAGAAAAGTATTGAAAACAGAAAAATAAAAATCCTGTAGGATGACAACATGCTATGAATAACTCTTAATAAGCTCATAAACTGCATTAACACTTTGTTCGTTAATACGTTCATGGTAAATAGAAAGCCTTATAATCTCTCTATCAAGAGGGAATCAACTGTTTTAGGTACAAAAAAATATGAAAAGAAACGTTTTCTTTCCATTCATGATCATATAGGAGGCAACAAGATAGCAAACTTTCATGAATTAGCATATTGAATTGGCATGAAAAAAAATTTCTCCCGGTTTTATCTGATAAAATCTCTGTGTTTTTCCAAAGATTTCTTGCTGAAATGTTAAAAAACAAATTTTTTATCTTCCATACGCAACTATTTGTACTTCGACTTCATCTTTAGATCAGTAGTTTAGGTTTTAGGGCAGCATTGATGAGTTTTTTCGGCGAACTCTTCATTTACAGGGCATCGAAAGATGCCCATTTTAAAGTTTTCCAAGCCTTAAATAAAAGCTCACAAAAAGTCAATAGGAACTAAACTTTGAAAAATTATAAATTTCCCTCACAATGAGGTAAGATTGGTATTATTGTTGGATAGTGTATAGAAAAAGACGGTTATGAGAGAGATTTTTGCAAATATACTGGTAGTTGAGAGAGAGGGACTGAAGGTTTCTGCATCTTTCATGGACACAAATAAGCTAACGGCTTTGAATATAAAAATGGTTAAACAGATTTTGGTAAAACTTATTACCAGACACGGCACACAACTTGAACTCGATATGTCAGGAATCCGGTTCATTGACAGCAGTGGTTTCGACACCCTGAACCTGATTCACCAGCTCGGGAAAAAATACAACTCGACATTTGTACTGACGGGAGTTGAAATGGAAGTTTTGGATATGATGGATTTGTTGAGAAAGTACCATATTTTTCACATACATCAGGTAACACCTGCCTGTTGATAAAACTCCTCTATATTTCTCTCTATATATATCCAAATTCCCGCAATCTTTTGCGGGAATTTTTATTTTTCAGATTTTTCCTCCGACAATTTCCCTGATCACCTCCGCAGCACAGAAACACCCAAAAACTGCCGGCATATATGAAATGGTCCCTATCACCGATCCTTTATTGCCTCTTCCATCCGTTACCTGAATGGAATTTTTAAACACTTTTTCGGGTGAAAATACAACCCGTATCCCTGTGCGGATATTCAGCCTGTGAAGGTATTTCCTTACCATGCTGGCAAACCTGCAATGATGTGAATCCGCAATATCACAAACCTCTATCCGACCCGGATCCATCCTGCCACCCGAACCCATAGAACTAATGATCTTAATTCCGGCTTTTACTCCTTCGGCTAACAATGTCACTTTGGGTGTGAGAGTATCAATGGCATCCACAATATAGTCGTAATCATTTGCAAGAATATCGCTGACATTGCTTTCATCAAGAAATTTGTCCACGAGATGTAACTTCAATTCAGGATTTATTCTCATCAATCTTTCGGCAACAACTTCAGTTTTCTTCATTCCCTCAGTGGAAACCAAAGCAATGATCTGTCTGTTCCGGTTCGAATACTGGACCACATCACTATCCACAAATGTAAGCTCACCAATTCCTGCACGACATAACTGCTCAGCGGCATAGCCTCCCACACCGCCAAGTCCTGCTATGAAAACGTGAGTATCTTCCAACTTCCGAATGTTTTCTGAACCCACAAGGAGCTCTGTTCGAGTTTTCCAGTCACTTTTCATCACAAGTCTAGATTCAAATTAAAGTATTCATATTCTGCAACTTATATTTTCATGTCAATCTTTTTGGTCTTTGTTGCCTCACACTGTTTTTATTTTTAATTGTGTTCCTGTCTGCCGGCAGGCAGGCGGCGAACCGACCGAAGGGAGCTCACGAATACCATTGAAATTATTATTATGAGTAACCCTCATCATATAAACTTTTCGTCAAAGAACAATTTACTGGCTACGCCGAGCTCCCCCGATTAATCGGGGTCGGTTCATGTCCTTGTTGTTTTTGTTCCTTATAAAATAAATTTCCTCAATGATGAGGGGTTCATGGTTCAAGTCCAAAGCAATGTTTAAAATTCGATTCTATCTGTTTTTGCAATGTCTCCCGATCCATGCCTTTTAAAAAGGCTGCCTTCTCATACACCTCATCAATAGAATAGTCTGAGTCGTCCGTTTCAAAAAATAGTTTTTCAATCGGTAGATTCGGAAAAGCATGGCAGGTTTTGCTCCTGTCATGAAACAGCATGTGCCCGAATGAAAGGTAGAACCCTTTTTCTGTCAGTTGTTCTCCCATTTGTTGGTTGGCATTAAACCAGTGAATGATCCAGGGTTGCTTAATGTTGGCATTTATCTTTACTATAAAAACCTCGTTGTAAGCCCTCACACAATGTATGATTAAAGGCTTCTCAAGTTTACGGGCAATATCGATCTGTGCATAAAATGCAAAGGATTGTGTCTCCAGAGATGTTTTGATTGTTTTATCAAGTCCCGCTTCCCCTATGGCAATAACCTGCGGGTGAGAGGCAGCATCTTCAACCATCTTCAGGTCTTCCTGAATTGTGTTCTCATCAACATGCCAGGGATGCAGGCCAACGGTATACAATTTGCCTTCCTCAATCTCAGATGTCTGGTTATGGAATAAGTTGCGCACCACCCTGTCGGCTGCGCCGGCATCTTTCGCATGACGATGAATATCAATAAGCATACACCAATCTTTAGTACACGACCAGTTCCGGAGATTTATATTGTTTTCAGTGCTTTCTCAATGCGTGTTATCGTTTCTTCCTTTCCGATAATTTCCATAATATCAAACAAATGTGGTCCCTTTCCTGCTCCTACAATTGCCAGTCGTAAAGGATTCATTACCTTACCGAAGCCAAACTCATTCTTCTCAATATAGTTTTTTATTTTTGCTTCAATATCTGTTGATAAAAACCTCTCCATCCCTTCAATAATATCCAGGCAGGAAGCAACAATTTCCGGGGTTTCTTCCTTCCAGAATTTTTTTGTGGTTTTCTCGTCGTATTCATCAGGCGCCACAAAGAAAAAGCAGGATTGCTCCCAGAAATCGGAGACAAAAACGGCTCTTTCCTTAATCAGATCAATAATTTTTTCGACTTTGGAAAGGTCTACATCAATGCCTCTTTTCTTAAGATCTTTACTGTACAAAACAGCCAGGTTCTCATTGCTTTGCTGTTGAAGGTAATACTGGTTAAACCATTTAGCCTTTTCCAGATCAAAGCGAGCTCCTGCTTTGCTTATCCGTTCAAGAGTAAATGCCTGTATCAGTTCATCAATGGAAAATATTTCCTTTTCAGTACCGGGATTCCAGCCAAGCAACACCAGCATATTGATCACCGCTTCAGGAAAATACCCCATTTCACGATATCCGCTGGAAACTTCACCTGTTGGAGATTTCCACTCAAGGGGAAATACAGGAAATCCCAGTTTGTCCCCGTCCCGTTTGCTGAGTTTTCCTGAACCACTGGGTTTCAAAATAAGCGAATGGTGCGCATACTGAGGCATATCCTTATCCCATCCGAATGCCTTATAAAGCATCACATGCAAAGGCAAGGAAGGTAGCCATTCTTCTCCGCGGATAACATGCGAAATTTTCATGAGGTAATCGTCCACAACGTTGGCAAGGTGGTAAGTTGGCAAGCCATCTGATTTGAAAATAACTTTATCATCGAGTGTGGAAGTATTGAATTTTACACTTCCACGAACGATATCCTCTACCTGTATCTCAACATTTTCAGGCATTTTGAAACGTATAACATAGGATTCTCCAGATGTTATTTTCTTTTTTGTTTGTTTTTCATCAAGAGCAATTGAGTTGTTTAATGACCGGCGTGTATGAACATCGTATGAAAAAGTCTTTTTCTCTGCTTCGTATTCTGTCCTTAAATCATCAAGTTCTTCAGGTGTGTCAAATGCATAATATGCCCATCCCGAATCAAGCAACCTATCTGCATATTTTCTGTAAATTTCTTTTCTTTCCGATTGCCTGTAAGGACCATAACTGCCTCCCTGTTTCACTCCCTCATCGGGCGTTAAACCCAGCCAGTCAAGTGCATCGTTAATGTATTTTTCGGTACCTTCCACAAATCTTGACTGATCGGTATCTTCAATTCTCAGGATAAAATCTCCTCCGTGTTTTTTTGCAAACAGGTAGTTAAACAAGGCGGTTTTTGTTCCGCCAATATGCAGCGGGCCTGTAGGACTGGGGGCAAAACGTACTCGTACTCTTTTTGACATTTCCTTTATATTATAATCGGCGTAAAGATAAGCAAATGACATTGAAGTATATCGCCGGATCCACTATCCTGAATATTATCATACTGTTTTTGCTGTTTAAGTTATAATTTTATTCATTTGAATAATTGTTAACAATGGAAAACATTCTCATAATTGGAGCAGCAGGACAGATAGGTTCAGAGCTGACTCTCGCTTTGCGAAAAATTCACGGCAACAATCGTGTGTTTGCTACCGACATAAAGGATGCACCTCCGGATATAAAAGATGGAGGACCCTATCAGCTGATGGATGTAATGGATGATAAACGTCTCATTCATTTTGTCATACGGCATAAGATCACACAGATCTATCATCTTGCAGCAGTTTTGTCGGGAAATGCTGAAAAATTGCCACTGCAGGCATGGCACATCAATATGAACAGCCTGATGAATGTGCTGGAGATTGCCAAACTGGTGGAGGACGTGAAAAGAGTTTTCTGGCCCAGCTCCATTGCAGTATTCGGCCCTTCAACACCCAGGGAACAAACACCTCAGCTCACAACAATGGAACCTACTACCGTCTATGGCATCAGCAAGCTTGCAGGTGAAAGATGGTGCGAATATTATTTTAAGAAATACGGCGTGGATGTAAGGAGTATCCGTTATCCCGGACTGATAAGCTACAAAACAGAACCCGGTGGAGGAACAACCGACTGGGCAGTAGAAATTTATTATGATGCTGTGCGAAAAGGAAGCTATACTTGTTTCCTTAAAAAGGATACCAAGCAACCCATGCTTTTTATGGAAGATGCTATCAATGCCACCATCCGGCTTATGGAGGTAGATAACAAACGTCTGAAGCTGCATACCGGCTATAATATTATGGGTGTAAGTGTCAGCCCTGAAGATTTAGCTCGTGAAATCAGGAAACATATTCCTGATTTCAGGATAACGTATGCTCCCGATTTTCGTCAGGATATAGCCATGACGTGGCCTGAAAGTGTCGATGACAGCCTGGCGCGAATGCATGATGACTGGAAACCTTATTACGACCTGAAGAGAATAACAGAGATCATGCTGATGGAAATAAAAAAGAAAGACCTCGAGATGTAAATCACTTTAAACAATGCGATATGTACGGAAAAATTAAAGACCACCTGAGAAAAGAACTGCAAAAAATAAAAGATGCAGGATTGTATAAAACCGAACGTATCATTTCTTCACCACAAGATGCGATAATAAAAACAGAGGACGGGAAAGAAGTGCTGAACTTCTGTGCCAACAATTACCTTGGATTGTCATCGCATCCGGAACTTATTGAAGCAGCAAAAAAAGGACTCAATACCCATGGCTTTGGAATGTCATCGGTTCGTTTTATTTGTGGTACCACAGACCTTCATACAAAGCTCGAACAAAAAATAGCTGATTTTTTTGGCACGGAAGCCACCATTTTATACGCTGCCTGTTTCGACGCAAATGGCGGAGTATTTGAACCCCTTCTGACAGAAGAAGATGCCATCATTTCCGATGCCCTGAACCATGCTTCCATTATTGACGGGGTAAGACTTTGTAAGGCAAAACGTTACCGTTATGCCAATGCAGATATGAATGACCTGGAGGAAAAGCTAAAGGAATCGCAGTCACAGCGTTTCCGGATTGTTGTGACCGATGGTGTGTTTTCTATGGATGGCAACCTGACTCCCATGGACAAGATCGTCGCCCTGGCTGAAAAGTACGACGCCCTGGTCATGGTAGATGAATGTCACTCAGCAGGTGTTGTGGGGAATACCGGCAGGGGTGTAACCGAACATTTTAATATTCGCGGACAGGTAGATATCATAACGGGTACATTGGGGAAAGCTTTTGGCGGAGCTATTGGCGGGTTTACCACAGGCAGAAAAGAGATTATCGATATGCTCAGGCAACGTTCAAGGCCTTACCTGTTTTCAAATTCATTACCTCCGATGATAGCAAGTGCCGGCATAGCCATGTTTGATATGATGACTGAAACAAATGAACTGCAAAAAAGGCTGCATGAGAACACTGCCTGGTTTAAAGAACAGATTGTTAAGGCCGGTTTCGATATCAAGTCCACACAATCTGCTATTGTAGCCATTATGCTGTACGATGCAAAACTATCCCAGGATTTTGCCGCAGCCCTGTTGGAAGAAGGAATCTATGTTATCGGGTTTTATTACCCGGTGGTTCCGGAAGGACAGTCACGGATAAGAGTTCAGCTCTCGGCTGCACATACAAGGGAGCATCTTGATAAAGCTTTAAAGGCATTTATTAAGGTTGGAAACGAGCTGGGGGTTCTTAACGCCTGAGTACAATTCCTACCGGCTTCTCACTTATTCCCTGGTATATTTACAACATGCCGGTAAATTATTATATACTTCCTGAGGTGCAGATTCTTTTTCAGTATCATGTCCTGCAGATGCAATTGCCTTATGGATCTTATCCAGGGAAGTCATATCCCTGTTGAAAGATACCTGAATTATTTTGGTATCAACGTCCCAATTTGCACTGCTCACTCCTTCAAGAGATTTGGCAGCTGTTTCTATCCGATCTTTACACATCTCGCAATTGCCGGAAACTTTAAACTTTGCCTGTTCCAGATCCCTCTGCATCTTATGTTCTGAATGATCATCCATAGTATTCATTCCCATTTGTTGATGAGAAGAATGATCTTCCTTAGTACTATCACCCAGATCCCTATCGCCATGATTATGCTCTGATGATATATTACTTCCTTCGGGATTCATCATACTCGGTTTACCTGCCAGCTGGGCAGCAGCATCAATTTTAAAGACACCATTGACAGCGATTTCCTCACCTTCCGACAAGCCTTCTTTTACAACATAAAAATCACCGGCCGAGGGGCCCAGTATAATCTCCCGATACCTGAAAGTCGGTTGTTCACGATCAGGAACTTTTACATAGACCACAGCACGCTTTCCTGTCCAGAGCACAGATGTTTTTGGTATCATCAGGTCCTTTTTGTTGCCGGCAATAGCAGAAGTTACGGTACCACTGACAAACATTTCAGGTTTTAGTATCAATCCCGGATTTTGAACCTGAACCCTTACCTGTGCGATCCTGGTTTTTGGGTTTAACAACGGATCAATGAAGCTGACACTTCCATTGAAGTATTTTCCCGGTAGGGATTGGATGGTAAAATTAACCTTATCGTTTGTTTTAATCCACGGAAGGTCGCTCTCATATGCCTCGAACATGATCCAAACGCTGGTCAGATCAATCACCTGGAAGAGAGAACTTCCTTCTTTCACATAATCTCCTATAGTCACATTACGTCGGGTCACCGTTCCCGTGATGGGTGACAGAATATCAAAGTAGCTCCTGGTTTCTCCGCTCTGCTCAATATCATTTATTTGACCGTCCGTCAGGTCCCAAAGTCTCAGTTTATTGCGAGCCGCCTTGTAAAACTCCGGGTTGCTTTGCTTGTATTCCTGAGATTCCAGTAACTCCCTCTGGGCCGTAACCAGGGCAGGTGAATAAATGCTAGCCAGCTTCTCTCCCTTGTTAACCTCCTGACCGGTGAAGTTCACATAGAGTTTCTCAATGCGTCCGCCAAATCTGGCGGTCAGCTCAGATATTCTCCTTTCGTCCGGTTTCACTTTGCCCAACAGGTAGATTTCCTTATTGGGATACTCCTTTTTGACAGCCCTGGTTTGTATATCTGCAATTTTCATGGCTGCTTCAGTCATTTGTATTTCATCGGCTGAAATATTCATGGCACTGCCAACATCCTTTTGCAATGGGATCAGATCCATACCACAGATGGGACATTTACCCGGTTTATCCATACGTATCTGAGGGTGCATGGAGCATGTCCATATCGTTTTTTGTTCACGGGTATTTATTTCAGTAGTCTGGTCAGTTTTGCTGTCCGAGTCATGAAAGAACAACCAGCCAAAGAAAAGTCCTGCAAATAAAGCTATTCCAATAACTTTATAATCGCGCTTGTTAAGATTTATTTTAGTTTTCATTTTCATTCATTTTAAAGTGTCACTTCCCCATAAGGTAATCAATGAAGGCAACTGCTGCGCCTTTATCAGCACGCGCTTTTTCCAGTTCCAGTTTGTATTTTAAAACTTGTCGCTCCATGCGTAATATTTCTTCAAAGTTCTTTCCCTCTGTCTCATAAGCCGTCTGAAGAATATTCAGTGATTTAGCTGCCTTATCAGACTGACCCATATACAATGGAATGCGTCTGTCAGCATCCTTATAGTTCATGTTGGCTTTCTCAAAAGTGGATTCCAGTAAGTTGATCTTATCTATCTTGCCATTCTCAGCAGATTCCTGCATCAGTAAAGCTTCTTTCACCATGGAATTGTATTTTTGCCGATACAATGGAATTGAAATGCCAATCATAGGAAAGACAATAGCATCTTTGCCTGATTCTGACGGACTGGTCATTGGGTTTGAACTTTTCCCGACAACCATATAATCAATCCCAAGCATCAGATTTGGACTTCCCATTTTTTTTGCCACAGATTCCTGTTTTTTGTACGATGCCTGCATGAATTCCATTTGTAAGACCTGGTGATTGCCATTACGTATGCTGTCCAAAGCAGCTTCGCGTGTCAGCTTAAGATCCTTGTTCTCGAGTGAATCCGGTATGGAAACAATCCTTTGTTCATCTATATTTAACAGATTATTGAAGGCTGCCTGCATTACAAAGTAGTTATCTCTCAATAAAGCAAGCTGGTTTTCCAGGTCTGCAATTTCCATTTCAACACGAAGGACATCGACGGATGAGGCAAATCCTGATTCTACCTTTATTAAAGCCAGCTTACGGAATGTGTTCAGAATGGTGATATTTTCGAGCGTAATATCAATGGTCTTCTGTGTGAAATACAGGTTGTACCAGTTGGATTTTACCTCAAAGAACAAACGTGATTTAGCTTCTTCAAATATTTCGTACTTCGACTTTGCCATTTCGGCCGCAGCATCTTCTCTTGCGCCCAGAGTTCCAAACCAGGGAAACATCTGTGAAGCCGAAATACGTATCTGCTGCGGTCCCACCCTGGTTTCAACAGGTTGTATAAAATATCCGAATGTTATTTGTGGATCTGGCAATGCACCAACCTGAGGGACTTTTTCCAGGGCTGCCATATATTCACTGAATTTACTTTTTAAGCCTGGGTTATTACCGGCTGCCTCAACCAGGTACCCCTTGAGAACATCCTGAGCATGAGCAAAAAGACCACCTCCCAGAATGAGGATAGTGAGCATATATTTTATTTTATTGAATATATTCATTGCTGATTATTTTATGTGTGTTAACTTTTTTATCTTCTTTTCCTGCCACATACTATAAAGAACAGGCACCACAAACATGGTCATCACCTGGAGAATCATTCCGCCGAAAGATGGTATTGCCATAGGCACCATAATATCCGCCCCTTTTCCTGTGGAAGTAAGCACCGGAATAAGCGCTATTATTGCACAGGAGGCAGTCATCATAGCCGGACGAACTCTTTTAATTCCTGCATGGAGTATCGATTCCCTCACCGCAAACACTGTTGAAGGCTTTTCTTTATCAAATACCTGCATCAGGTAGGTTCCCATGATAACCCCATCGTCTGTAGCAATGCCAAACAGGGCTATGAAACCAACCCATACCGCAACGCTTAGGTTGATCGTATGCATCTGGAACATATCACGCATATTCATTCCGTCCACTGAAAAGTTCATAAACCAGCTCTGACCATATAGCCAAATCATGAGGAAACCGCCCGCAAAAGCGACAAATATTCCTGTAAATACCATGCCTGAGGTTGTAACGGACCTAAACTGGAAATACAGAATAAGAAATATAATGATCAGAGATATTGGAACTACAACCATAAGTCTTTTTGTTGCCCTGATCTGGTTCTCATAGTTACCTGTAAATTTATAATTGACTCCGGCAGGTAAAACAAATTCTCCATCTTCTATTTTTTTGTTTAAATAAGCCTGTGCATTTTCCACAACATCCCCTTCTGCATACTGAGGCTTTTTGTCGAAAATTACATACCCTACGAGAAAAGTATCCTCACTTTTAATCAATTGAGGACCTCGTGTGTAAATTATTTCAGCCAGCTCACCCAAAGGTATCTGTACACCCGAAGGTGTGGGAATTAAGACCTGTTTCAGGTCTTCGGGATTATCTCTTAATTCCCGGGCATAGCGCACCCTCACCGGAAAACGTTCCCTGCCTTCGATTGTTGTTGTCAATTGCATACCCCCTATGGCACTGCTGATATACATCTGCATATCGTCAATGGTAAGACCATAGCGTGAAATAGCTTTTCGGTCGATTTTTATTTCGAGATAAGGTTTACCAACTACCCTGTCAGCAAAAACCGAGGCAGGTTCAATACCAGGAACATTTTTCAACAGGTCCTCCAGCCGGTAGCCGGTCTTCTCAATTGTCTCCAGATCCGGGCCATATACCTTCACACCCATAGGTGCGCGCATACCTGTCTGCAACATGATCAGGCGTGTCTGAATGGGCTGGAGCTTCGGAGCCGATGTCAATCCCGGCAGGTTGGATTGTTTTACGATCTCCCGCCAGATATCATCGGGCGAAGAAATATTATTCCTCCATTGACGGAAGTATTCTCCATGATTATCCGGGATCAATTCTTCTTTAGCAATTTCTCTGAAACTGTCCTTATTAGGATTATACCGACTGCCATCCTGCAAAACGAAAGCGTCATCTCTATCAACTTTAAACCGAATACGGTGGCCATTCTCATCAAGAATATATTCGGGTTTATAATTAACAAGATTTTCAAACATGGAGATGGGAGCAGGATCGAGGGCTGAACCTACACGTCCCCACTTACCCACTGTAGATTCTACTTCAGGAATTGAATTTACTTTCATATCCAGCAAGCGTATATCCTCAATGTTTTCCTCGATACCGGAATGAGGCATGGTAGTGGGCATAAGCAGGAATGAACCTTCATCCAGTGACGGCATAAATTCTTTCCCAACACCCGGAAAGGTGCGGGCAATTGTCTGCCATCCATTAGTTTCTTTTAACTTTAGGGGAAGAAAACCAAAAAGCTTGTCTGCACCCTGCCAGACGAGAATCCCGAATAGAACCACAAAGATGGGTATTGACAAGAATTTCCATTTGTTTGCCAGACACCATTTCAGGATGACAGCATAATAATGCACAACCGTCATCAAAGTACCTAAAACCACCGCCAGAATAGCCACTATAAAAAGGAAGTTAGCAAGAGTACTGTTTTGGGCCCCAAGAGGCATCCATTCCACTGTGAGAAAATAGATAACAACGATCAGTGCTATTCCTATGTTTATATAATTCACAAATTTACGCTTTTGTTCGGACCACCTGTATTCCATGAGGTTATTCACACCAAAAGCCACAAGTGCCAGGGCGATCCATGCCCTGAACATGAGGATGAAAATTACACCTGCTGTAATGAGTGAATAGTTCCAGATACGTGAAATACGCTTTTTGTCAAAACGAATTGAAAAGACAATATGTGCCAAAGCAGGTAGGATGATGATACCTATCATCAGTGATGCCAACAATGCAAATGTTTTGGTAAATGCCAGAGGTTTGAACAACTTGCCTTCTGCAGCCTGCATGGCAAATACAGGCAGGAAACTAACAATGGTAGTTGCCAGGGCAGTCATAATGGCAGAAGCAACTTCGATTGTTGCATTGTAGATTACGTTCATTAGCTTTGAGCCCTTCGCATCTTTATTATCCGGCATATCTAGATGCCGGATTATATTTTCCGTAAACACTATCCCCACATCAACCATCACACCAATGGCAATGGCAATTCCTGAGAGTGCCACAATGTTTGCATCGACATGAAAGCGGCGCATAACAATAAATGTGATCAACACCCCTATAGGCAATAGACTGGAAATCAGAATTGAAGCTCTGAGATTAAGTACCAGGATGATGATCACTATAATACTGATCAGTATTTCATCAGTCAGCGCTGATTCAAGTGTTCCAAGAGTTTCTTTGATCAGCCCGGTGCGATCATAGAACGGCACAATGGTAACTTTTGAGACTGTACCGTTGTCAAGCTTTTTACTTGGAAGACCAGGTGAGATCTCATCAATCTTTTTCTTCACATTATTAATAACATCCATCGGATTGGCTCCATAGCGGGCAACCACCACACCTCCAACCGCCTCGGCGCCTCCTTTATCAAGTCCTCCACGACGGGTTGCCGGACCAAAATTCACTTTGGCAACATCCCTGATCCGCACAGGTACATTATCTTTCACCGAAACAACACTTTCTTCAAGGTCGTTCAGATTTTTGATGTAACCCAGGCCTCTTATAAGGTACTCAGCCCTGTTAAATTCGATAGTTCGGGCACCTATGTCAAGGTTACTTTTTTTAACTGCCTGCATAATCTGTGCAACAGTCACTCCATAGGCTTTCATGGCATTGGGGTCTATGTCAACCTGGTACTCCTTTACGAATCCTCCAATGGATGCTACCTCGGACACTCCTTTTGCAGAGGTAAGTGAATACCTGACATAGAAATCCTGGATAGTTCGTAGTTCTTGCGGGTCCCATCCTCCGGAAGGATTGCCGTCCTTGTCTCTGCCTTCGAGGGTATACCAAAAGATCTGACCAAGTGCAGTAGCATCCGGCCCCAACGCAGGAGTAACAGCCTCCGGCAAAGTACCTGCCGGCAGTGAGTTTAACTTTTCGAGTATTCGTGTGCGACTCCAGTAGAACTCAATACCATCTTCAAATATGATATAGATACTGGATAAACCAAATATGGAATTGCTGCGAATTGTTTTTACACCGGGAATACCCAAAAGTGCCGTCGTTAATGGGTACGACACCTGATCTTCGATATCCTGGGGTGATCTTCCGGGCCATTCGGTATATACGATCTGCTGGTTTTCTCCTATATCAGGAATTGCATCAACAGGTACCGGATCTCTTGGGATCCAACCCGATTTCCAATTAAAGGGAGCATTCACAATTCCCAGGAAGATAAAGATGACAAGAATAATAAACGTCACCAGTTTATTCTCCAGAAAAAATTTAATGGTTTTGTTCAGCATATCTCATTATTTAAAAATATTCCTTGGAATCAAATGTTGAAAAACGGAATAGTGATCAGAACAAATACGTTTTGAATCATCCTGCATACAATTGTTCTCAAAGCATATCTAAAAGAGATATGATTGTAAAAATGAAAGTCCCTTTTGAATTAGAAATGGTGGTGATGAATCTGTAAAAGTTATAAAAGAAGAATCACTATTGCGGGATGGAACATAATTTAGAATGCAAACTAATGGGAAAAGGGCACTCACCTTAGCAACATAGATTTCTTCAGCGGCAGCAAGATTTTCAAATTTGCCTTTCACCTCAAAATGAATGCTCTTATTTTTGCAGCATTCATTCATTTCGCAACAAGATTTTGTCTTATGATTTACTGTTGCAGAGATAAGCTTCCCTCCACAATAATGCACATGAATTGTAACCTGGGCAGTTGATGCAAACAGGAAAATAGCGAGAATAATATGCAACAATTTCCTGAACATTTTTTTGATTTCATATAGTTAACAAATTAATTATCAATATGTTTAATTAAAAAATGTTAATTAATTCCTTATTTAAGTAATTTATGTTCCAGGCAATGTAATAAAAAAGCACCGACCGGGGGGGCTACCTTAAACCGTCACAATGCTGATTCTATGTGGAGACATCTCCTAAGAGATGGTATTGGAGAATTTTCTGATGTAAAAGTGAAATTTAAAAAAGAAACAGGTATTAATTTTATGTTAACCCTTTTTTAAATATTTCAGAATCGTAGCCGTTGCTCCGAGGTTTCTGGTCACAAAACCCCTGGTTGCTTCCGAAGCACCCTGGTAATCTGACTTCTTTGAATACAGTTCATCGAATATCTGCTTGCATTCGTTAAAAGAAGTAATTGAGAATGCCCCTCCGTCTTTAATCAATTCAACAGCCTCATTAAATCTTTTGTAATTCGGGCCAAAGATTACCGGCATTCCATATACCGCTGCTTCCAGTATGTTGTGTATGCCTGCACCAAATCCGCCACCGATGTATGCCACCTTCCCGTACTTATAAATTGCTGCCAGCATGCCAATATTATCAATAAGCAATACATCTGCTTCTTCACGTTTTTCTCCTGCCTTTGAAAACCGTATGGTTTTCTTTTCAATTTTACGTTGAAGAGTTTCTATATGCGATTCTGAAATTTCATGAGGTGCAATAATAAATTTACTTCCCGGAGAAGTCTGATTGATATATTTTGCAATGATATCTTCATCCTTTTCCCATGTACTGCCACACACATAGGTAAACTTACCCGAGGTAAATCTTTCTGCGGTTTCAATGCGTTTTGATTCCGATGCTATCTGTGCCACCCTGTCGAATCGTGTATCCCCACTGAGCTTGACATTCGTTACAGAGATAGTAGCAAGCAGCTCGACAGAACGAGTATCCTGAACAAAGATCAGATCAAAATACTGTAAAAGATTGCGGTACCATGCCCCGTACGATTTAAAAAACAACTGTTGCGGCCTGAATATGGCTGAGATCAGATATACCCTGCCTTTCCTTTTTTTCAGTTGATGTAAAAAATGATACCAGTAATCATACTTGATAAAAAATGTTATTTCCGGATTAACAATTTCTAGGAATTTCCTTGCATTTCCCTTTGTATCGAGAGGAAGATAAAACACGAAGTCGGCGCCTTCATAGTTCTTCTGGACCATATAACCGGAAGGAGAAAAAAAAGTGAGCAGTATTTTATGACCCGGCATATTCTTTTTTAGCGCTTCCATCAACGGTCGGCCCTGTTCAAACTCACCAAGCGAAGAAGCATGAAACCAAATCACAGGATCTTTTCCTGATAATTTCCCGGTCAGGTTCTTCATAAGCCCCTTTCTTCCATGAAGCCAGTTTCTGGCTTTTGTGTTAAAGCATGATGCTATGATCAGCAACAGGTAAAAAATCCTAATCCCCAGGTTATACAATACTGTCATCAGATATCCTTTTTTGAAAAATCGCACCAAGATAACAGTTTTAAAGTAAATTCTTTGCACAATTCACCGAATTCCGGGAAAAGCTTGCTGTGTCAGTAACAAACCTAATTTCCAAAGATATCCCTTTAAAAAAACGGATTAGAAAAAATACGACTGATGCTGCAAATCAGGCATTATGCTTTATAGTCCTGTGAATATAAATAAACCTGATCCTTATTGAACAATTAGCAGAAATTCTGGTTTACCAGTTAAAGATATTATTTATATTGATTCTAAATAAACAGATTAACAAATTAAAAACAAAATACCATGTTATTTGAATTACCAAAACTGGATTATGCATACAATGCACTGGAACCTTATATTGATGCGCGAACAATGGAAATACACCACACAAAACATCATGCTGGATATACCGATAAACTGAATGATGCTCTTAAAGGAACTGGTCTTGAAAATCAGTCCATTGAACAAATTCTTTCAAAAGTATCTTCATTACCTCTTGCCATCCGAAACAATGGTGGTGGATATTACAATCACAATTTATTCTGGAAAGTAATGAGACCGGCCGGTGGAGGCGAGCCTTCGGGAGATCTCGCCAATGCAATCAAGAAAGTCTTTGGTTCGTTTGACAGTTTTAAGAAAAAATTTTCAGATGCTTCGGCAACCCGGTTTGGTTCTGGCTGGGCATGGCTGGTAAAAACAGGTTCAGGATTAAAAGTAACCTCAACGCCAAACCAGGACAATCCGTTAATGGATATAAGCGATACAAAAGGAACACCCATACTCGCACTTGATGTATGGGAACATGCCTATTATCTGCATTATCAGAATCGCCGCCCCGATTACATTGCTGCTTTCTGGAATGTAATCAACTGGGATGAGGTAAACAAGCGATTCAGATAATAACCTTAGATAGAAATTAGTTCTAATAGATGATACCCGTGAAAAATATCACGGGTTTTTTTATTTTTGTATATGCATTTTGAGGACAAGCAATTATTCATGATAAGTTTGTTCCGTTTTTTAAATTCATTTCGAAATTGTTAAACTAAAAATTGAAAATCATGGCTTTTGAACTCCCTAAACTGACTTATTCCATGGATGCTCTTTCACCTGTAATTGATAAACTGACCATGGAATTTCATTATGGAAAGCATCATCAGGCTTATGTTAACAATCTGAATAACCTGGTACAGGGAACAAAATTTGAAAACGCCTCGCTTGAAACCATCATCAAAGAAGCGGATGGAGGGATCTTTAACAACGGTGCCCAGGTTTGGAATCATACCTTTTATTTCTCTTCTTTTAAACCGCATGGAGGAGGTGAGCCTTCAGGAGATCTTGCAAAACAGATCCAAAAAGATTTTGGTTCCTTTGCTGATCTTAAAGAAAAATTTTCAAAAGCAGCAACTACCTTATTCGGCTCAGGCTGGGCATGGCTGATAAAAAAGGACGATGGAAAACTCGATATTGTTCAGGAAAGCAATGCCGGTAACCCGCTTAAAAATGGCGCTACTCCTATTCTTACATGCGATGTTTGGGAACATGCCTATTATTTGGGATACCAGAACAGAAGGCCCGATTATGTAAATGGATTCTGGAATATCCTTGACTGGGATGTAATTCAATCCAGGTATTAAATCGAAAGGCAATCTTAACTTAACGTTAGTACGACATAAGAAATGGGAATCTTCCATGCAGATGCAATGTCTTTGTGGCGCATACAGACTAAATTCTTTGAAATAACAAACAGAATGCGCCAGATTCTTCTTTTCATATTACCCAGGGCGATGCCCTGGGCTGAATTATTTTTGCCTTACAGGCAAAATGATACCAGGTTAAGGCTGAAAGCCTTTATGAATTGAAGCTCCGCGCAGCAGGCTGTCGCGGAACTATTCTCACGAGCATAGCGAGTAACCTTCGATCCCAAAAAAGGAATAGTACTTTTGTTTTATTTGTTTACCCGCATCAGGCTAGAGAGCTCGACGAAGTCAATGCCATAAAGGGGATTCAGCCTGGTGCAACGCACCAGGTTATAATGTATGTTCTTATGAATTGTCGCATCTGCCATGTTATTCAGAGGATTTGACATTGTTTGCGACAAAACCACAAGTACATTTTTAATAAATAGATAATACAAGTTAAATTATTTGACAATCTATATTTCAAGTAGTTATAACTTATATCGAACTCATGTTAACTTATTTATTTTATTCTATAGAACAGGAATTCATTACGCTGGATTAAGCGTTTGTTCTATACAAATCCCATACGAATAGCATTTTCTATGTCTTCGGGAGTGTCAATGCCGTAAGTTTCATATTCGGTTACTGTTGTTCTTATTTTATATCCATGTTCAAGCCACCGAAGTTGTTCCAGCGATTCGGCTTTTTCAAGTACCGTTGGCCGTAGTTTCGCTATTTCTTTCAGTACATCGCTTCTATATGCATACATACCAATATGCTGAAAATATGTATGTTTCTTTTGCCAATTATCCTCTTCAACATTCCTTAAATGTGGAATGGGTGATCGACTAAAATACATGGCAAAGCCCTGTTTGTCTATCACAACTTTGGGGCGATTGCTGTCAAATAGTATTTCCGTATTTTCAATCGGTTTAATCAGCGTCGCTATCTGTGTATTTTCATCAGCAAAATTTGACATCAGCAATTCTATCTGTTCTTTTTTGATGAATGGTTCATCCCCCTGAATGTTGATGACCACATCGAATATTTTCGATGCAATTGTCTCAAATTTTTCTAATGCTTCTGCACATCTTTCAGTCCCTGTCCGGTGGCTTGCCGAGGTCATTATTGCTATTCCCCCGAAGTTTTCAACAGCATTGAATATCCTTTCATCATCAGTGGCTACAACAACACTATCCAATATTTTTTTTACTCGCTCATAAACCCTCTGAATCATCGGTTTTCCGACAATATCTGCCAGGGGTTTTCCCGGAAAACGGCTCGATTGATACCTCGATGGAATTATTCCTACAAATGCAGACATGTGTATAAGTATTGATTTAAGCGAAAGTAAATATGCAAAAATCTTTTAATATTGTAATTTTGTCAGTTATTTCAATTTCAGCGACTACTTTACTAATAGTACGAAAAGTGTTATGAAGTATTGAGTTTAACTGACAATTTTTCTTGAATAATTATGGATGTTCAGCGTATTAAACAGAGGTTTGGAATCATAGGAAATTCAGTGGGTCTGAACAGGGCAATCGATATTGCAGTACAAGTTGCTCCCACCGATTTATCGGTGCTTATTTCAGGGGAGAGTGGTGTTGGAAAGGAAGTGTTTCCACAGATCATCCATAATTTTTCTTCCCGTAAACATGGTTCTTATATAGCTGTTAACTGTGGCGCGATTCCTGAAGGAACAATCGATTCGGAATTATTCGGTCATGAAAAAGGTTCATTTACCGGGGCATACGACAGCAGGAAAGGCTATTTTGAGGTGGCAAACGGTGGTACAATATTCCTTGATGAGGTAGCTGAATTGCCATTGTCAACACAGGTAAGGCTGCTCCGTGTTTTAGAAGCAGGAGAATTCCTGCGTGTTGGTTCATCAAAAACCATTAGAACCAATGTACGCGTAATCGCCGCCACAAATGTTGATATTCAAAAAGCCATTAGCGAAGGAAAATTTCGTGAAGATCTGTTCTACCGTCTGAACACCGTTCCTGTTTATATTCCTTCCTTACGCGAAAGAAAAGAAGATATTTATCTCCTGTTCAGAAAGTTTGCTGTTGATTTTGCTGAAACCAACAGAATGCCTCCCATATCATTGACCGAAGATGCCAAACAGGTTTTGTTAAATTACAGATGGCCTGGCAATATCAGACAACTGAAAAATATAACCGAACAAATTTCAGTGATCGAGACCAACAGGGAAATTGATACCAATACGATCAGGGGTTACCTGCCCGATTATTATGAGAATAAGTTGCCCGCATTGTATGATTCTCCCATTGACCAGAAAACTTTCAATACCGAACGCGAGATTTTATATAAGATCCTGTTTGATATGAAAAGCGATATGGGGGATTTAAAAAAACTGGTACTTGATCTTATGCAAAAAGGAACAATAGACGATGACCTTCATGAAAACAATGCCAGGATAATTCAAAAGCTTTACCAGGAAGAGTCTCCGGGTTTACATCCCGATGGCATTTCCGATAAACCAATTGAAATAAAAAAAGAAGAAGATGCAAATATTCAGGATACAGAAGAAATAATCGAAGAATCATTGTCACTTGAAGAAAAAGAGAAAGAGTTGATCCTTAAAGCTTTGCAAAAACATAAAGGAAAACGAAAGTATGCTGCTCAAGAATTGGGGATTTCGGAACGAACATTGTATAGAAAAATTAAAGAGTACAATTTAAATGAAGATTAAGATGAAACTATATTTTGTATCTCCTCTTCTGATATTCTTTCTGTTTTCAGGTTGTTTCACGATATCATACAGCACAAAAGGAGGGAGTCTCAACCCGAATCTTGAAACAGTCTCAGTGCAGTATTTTGCAAATCGTGCTACCAGGGTAAATCCAACACTCAGCCAGAAATTCACTGACGGTTTGAAAGAGTTCCTTGAAAGCAATACCAAACTCAGAGTAGTAAATACAATGGGCGATGTTGATTTTTCCGGAGAAATTAAAAACTACCAGATAAACCTTGAGGCTATTGCTGCGGGAGACATTGCAGCAAAAACCCGGTTTACAATTGCCATTCGTGTAAAGTATACAAATTCTATTAATCCGGATGACAATTTCGATACAAGCTTTTCAGCTTTCAGAGTATTTGACAGCTCTCAGAATTTTACATCTGTTGAAGAAGAATTAACGGAAGAAATTATCGATGAGATTCTTGATAAAATTTACAACAAAGCTTTTGTAAACTGGTAGACTATAAATTATGATGTTACCAGATATAAATAGATACATAAGAACTCCGGAAAAACTCGATAAAGAAAGTTTAAAAGCTTTTGATGAATTGATCGAGAAATACCCTTTTTTTCAAACTGCCAGATTGTTGCATATTAAAAACATTCAAAATGTAACTTCAGAAATTACTAAAAACATTCTCCATCTGACAGCTACTTATGTTTCAGACAGAAAGATACTGTATTATTTACTCCATAAATTACCAGGCAGTACGCAAAGCAAAGATTCGGGATCAGTCGAATTTCAACAACCTACCGTTGAAAAAGAGATCAAAGATTCACTGAAAGAAAACATATCCAGCACGATCAATGACCAGCTAAGCTATTATGAAATGGCTCCTTCGGCTGAAATTGAACTGATACCGGGATTAGCTATTGATGTTAGAAAAGAATATGGTAATGGCATTCTGTTGGATGATAAAATATACTCTTTAAATAGCTCCACAAAGAATATTGTTAAAGGAAAAGAATTTTTTGAGCTGTCAAAACAATCTGATGAAATTCCTATAGAGGAACCAATTGAAGATAAAACTGTCCAACAAAACACATCATCCGATCTTATCGAATTTCATGAAGATACTTTAGCAAGTTCTATTGAGGAAGAACCTTTGAAAAAAGATAAGTCAGTTGTTCAGGATTCTCTTTCTTTTACCTCCTGGCTTGATGCCATTGACAATCAATTAACTCCAACTGCCGAAGATTCTCAGGACGAAGAACAGGTATCAATTGAAAACGATATTCCCGAACAGGAATTATCAGAAGCTGACACTACCGAAACTGATGAACATGATGGAATTTCTGAGGATGGTCAAACAGGAACAGCAAAAAAGAATTTACAGGGATCTCTTATTGATAAATTTATCGAAACCAATCCGAGAATAGTCCCCAAAACAGAAAATATTGTAAACGAGGATATTTCAAAGGAAAGTGTTACGGAACATGAGAGCTTCTTCACCGATACGCTCGCACAGATATACATCAAACAGGGACATTATGCGAAGGCAATATTTGCTTACGAGAAATTAAGCTTGAAATATCCGGAAAAAAGTACTTACTTTGCAGGTCAAATTTCGAAAATAAAAAAACTAATTAATAACTCATAAAAGTATTTGTTATGTTTGGTTTAATCTCTGTGTTAATACTCATAGTCTGCGCACTTCTTATAATGGTTGTGTTAGTGCAGAATTCAAAAGGAGGCGGTTTATCCGCATCATTTGGCGGATCAAACCAGGTTATGGGAGTTCGCAGGACAACCGATTTTCTTGAGAAAGCAACCTGGACGCTGGCTTCCATATTATTGGCATTGAGTATACTGGCAAGCTGGGCAATTGAGAAACCCACAGAAACAAAATCCCGACTGGAACAACAAATTGAATCGCCTGCTGATTTTGATCAGTCTATGCCTTCAATACCGGCCGGATTGCCAGACGAAGAAGAACCCGAGTAATTCATTTATTATTTCAATACAAAATGTCAGAGTGTCAGATTCCTGACACTTTTTTTTGCATTCAGTAACTTTAGCCTTTATAAGATAACGTATTGAAATTCTATTGTTTAGGTAAAAAACCAAAAATCACGACGTATTTTGAAGATATCAAAATATGCAATTATGTCTTGATAAAACAACGAAAATTGAAAAATTATGAATTGGCATAAAATATGCAACTCGCCAAGCAGTATATAAATCCGAATGTTTAACTTAAAAAATAATAGGAAAATGTCAGTAGTAAAAATCAAACCTTTGGCCGACAGGGTACTTGTTGAGCCACAAGCAGCTGAAGAAAAAACGGCCAGTGGTATCATTATTCCTGATTCTGCTAAAGAAAAACCTCAGAAAGGAACTGTTATAGCAACAGGACCGGGAACAAAAGATGAAACCATGGAAGTAAAAGTCGGAAACACTGTTCTGTATGGAAAATATTCAGGCACCGAACTTACCGTTGATGGTAAAGATTATCTTATCATGAAGCAATCTGATATTCTCGCAATAGTATAATCAGAAAAAATGTAAACAGTAAAAAACAAACAATATGGCTAAAGAAATAAAATTTAATATTGAAGCCCGCGATCTGTTAAAAAAAGGAATGGATCAGCTGGCTAATGCAGTAAAAATCACCCTTGGACCTAAAGGTCGAAACGTAATCATGGAGAAAAAATTCGGAGCCCCCGGGGTAACAAAAGACGGAGTTACCGTAGCAAAAGAAATTGAACTGGAAAACCATTTTGAAAATATAGGTGCTCAGCTTGTTAAGGAAGTTGCTTCCAAAACTGCAGATGATGCAGGTGATGGAACTACTACTGCTACAGTTTTGGCTCAGTCCATTGTAGCAGTAGGCCTAAAAAATGTTACTGCAGGAGCAAATCCTATGGATCTGAAACGTGGTATTGATAAAGCTGTTGCTGCTGTTATCAAAAGCCTCAAGGGCATGTCGCAGGAAATTGGAGAAGACAGTGAAAAAATCAAGCAGGTAGCTTCCATTTCAGCCAACAACGATGAGGAAATCGGAAAGTTGATCGCCGAGGCCATGAATAAAGTCAAGAAAGAAGGAGTAATTACGGTGGAAGAAGCAAAAGGTACCGAAACCACAGTGGAAGTTGTGGAAGGTATGCAGTTCGACCGTGGATACATTTCACCCTATTTTGTAACAGATACAGACAAAATGGAAGCTGTGCTTGAAAACCCGAAAATCCTTCTTCATGACAAAAAGATCTCCACCATGAAAGACCTGCTTCCGATTCTGGAACCCGTTGCTCAGTCAGGTAGCCCGCTTTTGATCATTGCTGAGGATATTGACGGAGAAGCCTTAGCTACATTGGTAGTAAATAAATTGCGCGGATCGTTGAAGATCGCTGCTGTTAAAGCTCCCGGTTTCGGCGACCGCAGAAAAGAAATGCTTGAAGACATAGCAATTCTGATAGGTGGTGTAGTTATTTCTGAAGAAAAAGGACTTACTCTTGAAGGTACTTCAATGGATATGTTAGGAACATGTGAGAAGATTACCATTGACAAGGAAAACACTACCATTGTTAATGGTGCAGGAGACAAAGCAAACATCAACTCAAGAGTAAAACAAATTAAGACACAGATAGACGCTACAACTTCCGACTATGATAAGGAAAAACTCCAGGAAAGACTTGCAAAACTGGCCGGAGGAGTTGCTGTTCTTTATGTTGGTGCTGCATCTGAAATTGAAATGAAAGAAAAGAAAGACCGTGTGGAAGATGCTTTAAGTTCTACACGTGCTGCTGTTGAAGAAGGTATTATTCCTGGTGGTGGTGTTGCCTATATCAGGTCATTGCAAGCCCTGGATAATCTGAAAGGAAAAAATGAGGATCAGGATACAGGAATTCTAATTGTAAGGCGAGCCCTGGAAGAACCTCTGAGGCAGATTGTGGAAAATGCAGGTCTTGACGGATCAGTCGTTGTTCAAAAGATCAAAGAAGGAAAAGACGACTTTGGATACAATGCCAATGAAGACAAGTACGATCATCTGCTGAAAGCAGGAGTTATTGATCCTACAAAAGTTGCCCGTATTGCACTTGAAAATGCCGCATCCATTGCCGGTATGTTCCTGACTACCGAATGTGTAGTTGCAGAAATTCCTGAAGAAAATCCTCCGATGCCTCCGATGGGTGGTGGAGGAATGGGTGGCGGTATGATGTAAATACACCGACTTTAAGATACAATTCCTTCTTTGTTACCAAGGAAGGGATTTTTTTTATGTTCGTGATTGGTAAATCGTGTGTTGTGATCTGTAAGCTTTAAGCTGTAATTCGTGATTCGTGAATTGGTGAATGGTTTAGTAGTTAAGTTGTTTATTAGTTGAGCAGTATGGAAGTTGAGAGTATAAACTTCATTTAATACAACCTTCGCATAATCCATTCAACTTCGGCCTTCCGACTTCAAACTCTAAACTCTGAACTATAAACAATCAACTACTGATTTGTCAACTGCAATTCCCAAAATCATTCGCTATCCCTGTTGACAATATCAGCTGAAAATGCCGGAAGACAAACTGCAATGTATTCCGCTCCTGATTTATATGGAGTGCTGTAATGTACCCATTCTCCTTTCCTCACCAATACAGCCTGACCGGCTTTTACCTCAAGAGTATTTTCTTTTGTTTCAACCCGAAGTATTCCTTTTAATACGAGTGTGTATTCATTAAAATCGGGAGTTTGTGCCGGTTCTTTCCAACCCCCGGGACTTATCATATAAGCTATACTTATTTCTTCACTTTTAGAATTTACATGCCCGAAATATTCCCTGATTTCTTTAGGTTTATTACCTGCTGCTTTTACAATGGAAGGAGTCTTAAAAAGTTCAGCCATCATTCAATAATAAACTGTAATTCATAATTCTGTGTGTTTCCTAAATGGTCATAAGCTGTAATAACCAGCTGATTTGTACCTTTAGGCAGAGCTTTCATCATACCGGTAAGCTCTTTTGCCGGTCCATTATTCAAAGTATAATCCATTTTTTTAAATCCAACCACAGCATCGGTTGCTGCCACAAACAACACAACATGTGCCGGATATACATCCAGTCCATTAATCCTGTTAATTGATGATGCACCAAAGGTATGTGAGATTTTAGGTCCAGTATTATCCACCTTAAAACCAAATGAATCTGAGCTGGTATTGTCAACATTATCAAAACCGGTATAATCCACAGCAGAATACCCTTCATTTTCAACATTGAAGGGTTCGGAATAATCAGAAGGATCACTCCCGTTCAGAGAATATTCAATTCTGTTTATTCCGGATTCTTTATCTATTCCGGTTAATTGCACCAGTGTTTTGTTATTAATAAATATTGTATCGCGCGTTTTAAATTGTGGTCCGCGAAAAGTCTGGCTCAATTGAGGTCCTGTAAGGTCAATGTAAGGAATTGATGTTTTTTCGTTTGCTGTCTGACTGTTTGAACGATTGTTTACATTGTCAACTGCATATGATAGAATTCGCAGGACTCCTGATGCCTGAGTGAGAAACACGGGTTTATCATACAATTCATATTCGCCTTCATTTACTGAGTAGCGAACTTCCTTAACTCCCGCTTTGTTATCGAATGATGTAAGTTTAAGCCTGGTTTTGCCCGAGGAAAATTCCTTGCCGCCTGTGAAAAAACTTTTCCCTATAATTTCCTCAATGATTGTTGGAGGGGTTTTATCCACATAGAAAGTAAATGTCTGAATCTCTTCCTCATTACCCACCTTGTCAACAGCATAAAAAGCAATTGTATGTTCATCCTGTGTAAAATTTGTCGCCAGAATAGGAATTCTGTATTCTATTTCATTTCCACTATCAATACTATACAAGATAGATTTTGTACCGGTACCTTTGTCCTCGCTACGGAGTAGTATTTTTGAACGTCCTGATATAATGTTTTCGTAACGATCCTTGTCAATTTCAAGTGCAGAAACAGGAGGAGTTCTATCGAAAATAAGTATTTGTTCATGCACTGGTTCAACATTCCCAACATTGTCAACAGAATAATACTTCAGTGTATATTCTTTTTCCTCGTTGATAGGTATTGGCTCTCTGTAAGGCTGATATGCTGCTCCATTGATTGAGAATAATATATTTTCTACACCTGATAACTTATCTTCCGCTGTTAATGTAATGAGCGTACCAGATCCCAAATGCAACTTTCCACTTTCTTCATAAAGTACTCCTTCACCAAAATCAACTTTTGTAACCGGAGATTCACTATCGGCATAGACTTCAAAAATAATATCGCGCTTCGGATACACAACTACACGTGTTGATGTATCAACAGCCCAAGGAGAACGAACCGTGTTGTATCCTTCCGTATCAAAATACATCGGGTTGGAATACTTATAGGTTACCTCACTTTCCAAACGATATTTTTCAGATTCGCCATTTGTAGATGTCGACATCCAAATGTATACGGGAAGTTCTTTTTGAATGTACAATTTCCCATCTGATGCTAGAAAAGTTTTTTTTGGGTGGTGAAGTGGTTCCTGCGCAAACATGGCAACACCAATACCCATCAAACCAACTATTAGCTTAAGTTTAAACATAATTCCGGAGTTTTTCTTTGCCTTAAATTAAGAAAAATCAAATAATACCAAAAGAAATTAATCAGGAACATTACTAATGTACTGAAAATTAAGGTTTGTAATCTCAGCATATTCCTGGCCTGCTTCGCGCATTTCATCATCATCCTGGTAAAAATACCATTCTACAAGAACTTTTTTCCCTTTCAGACTGATTCTGGTAAGAATGTTAAAAATCTCGTTTATAGCTCTCTGTGAAGCAGAGTTAAAATAGTCTATTTTCACCTTAAATTTTGTTTCTTCGTTCGGATTGGCAACATATTGCTCTAACCAGGAAAAAACAGGAGTATAAAACTCGATCACATCTTCCGGCAACGATCTGCCATTGATCTGAAATCTTCCCTCTTTCTTATTAAAAATAACTTCGGGAGTGTCTTCTGTTCCTGAAATAATTAATGGATCCATAGTATTACTGCTTTTTATCTAATAAAGATAAGTTATATTTTTTGAGTAGAATTTTGATTGTAATGTTATTTTCTGTCACAAATCTGTCAAATTATATTTCAGTATTCTCATAGTAGCACATTAACTAAGGAAACGTTCCATTTTATGTATAAAAGTTTTTAAATCGATGGGTTTGGTAATATAATCATCAGCTCCTGCTTCAAATGCCTTTTCACTCTCATCTTCAAAATGCATGGCTGTCTGAACAATGATAGGAATATCATTACGGATTTTTTTAATAGCTTGTGTCGCTTCATACCCATTCATGCGGGGCATGTTTATATCCATAAGAATCAGATCAACTTCATTGTTATGAATAAAATCAATGGCTTCCTGTCCATCTTTCACCCTTACCAGGTTGGCTTTTGTATTCTTTAAAACCGCTTCAAGAAGAAAATAATTTACATCTGTATCTTCTGCAATAAGAATAGTCCTTGACTGCCAGTCGATTTTTGTTGAAGGAAGATCTGATGGCACCCTGGGTGAAAATCGCAGACCAATTACCAGAACATCATCGAGCTGGCCCCTTTCTCCGCGCCATTCATCAAGCGTTTTCTCAAGAATATTAAGCTGTTCGTTCATTGGTTTTTGATGAATTTTTACTAAAAGGTCCTGGAAATTTTTAACCAGAAACTTGAGCCCCTGCTTGCCACCGAATTGATCTATAAATCCATCAGAGAACAAGTAAATCCTGTCATCTGTTTTCAGATTTATTTCATGACGGGTAAAGGGAATGTCATTTTTTTGATGATAGCTGACCGGCATCTTATCAGCATCATATTTAACAAGTTCATTATTTCTAATAATAACCAAAGGATTGTGCGCTCCGGAAAATTGCATTTTTTTGTTCTCAAGGTCTATAATTACCAGTGAGATATCCATCCCATCTTTAGGCTCATCAATGCTACCGGTTTGATGCAATGATGTAATAACCATGTCGCGTAACTGGTTGAGTATCTCATCGGTATTGAGCGCATTGATATGCTTATTGATAGCAATTTTATTTACAATTTCATTTAAATACGCCACACCAAGCATGCTCATAAACGCTCCCGGCACCCCATGTCCGGTACAATCTGCAGCCGCTATAATCAATATGTTATCTTTCTTGTTTAACCAGTAAAAATCGCCGCTAACAATGTCCTTTGGCCGATACAGAACAAAATAGTCTCTGAAATTATGAGCAAGTGCTTCCTCCCGGGGAAGAACCGCTTTTTGAATTCTTTGAGCATATTGAATACTATCAGTTATTCTTTTCTTTTGCTTATTGGCAACATCGCGCTGGTTTTCTATTTCCTTTTTTTGTCTTTCAATTTCAGCATTTTGTTTTTTAAGCAACTGATTTGCTTTCTTCTTCTGAGTAAACTGCCAGTAAACCAGCAAAGCAATGCACAATAACAATACAAGAACTGCAATAAGCCCTAAAATCTGGGTTCTTCGTGTTTTCTCGCGTGCTTCCAACCTCGCCTGTTGTGCCTTTAGTCTTGCTTCCTGCTCTTCTCTGAGTTGATTTTCTTTGTTCAACAATTCATTTTGCAACTGCATTTCACGGTTTAATTCCAATACCTCACCTAAAGTATCAAGTGTATTACGCAATTCTCTTTCTTTGTATTGAACCTGTTGTTCATATTCTTTGGTTTTGGACGCCATGGCATCCATTTCTTTCTTTTGAAGATGCTTTGAAATGGAATTGAATTTTTCAAAGTAATCACCGGCTTTTTTAGGCTGCCCAAGCTTTTCAAAGTTCTCTCCCAAAACTCCATAGCAGGTTTTTACCAATCTCAGGTTGTTCATTTCCAGGGCTTTTTCCAAAGCCTGTTCTGCACGATTGTTCGATTCGGAATAATAGGAAAGAGCCTGAAAGGCAAGGGCTATATTCAGATTATCCGAAGCTGCTTCGTTCCTGTTTCCTTTTGCAAGATTGATTTCCAGACTTTTTTTAAAATGATCAATGGCTTTCTGGTATTCCTCTCTCTCAGAATATATCAATCCGAGGTTATTATGAATTATTCTCAGGGCATTCTCATTGCCGAGTTTGGTATTAATATCAATTGATCTCTCAAAGTATTCAATAGCCTCTCCGTCTGCATCAATATGCCAATATAGATAAGCAAGTTTGTTAAGGTATTTTGCCAGTTCTGTCTTATTGTTCTCACTTTCATACTTTTTTATTGCAGCTTTATACTGTTCAATCTGTTGCTGAATATCATTGGCCCTGATATCTTCCCGAATCCAACAGGAAAATAGAAAAGTGATTACAATAAGGAACCTGATCTGATGAAGAGAAAATACGTTCATTAACTTTTTTTACTTAAGATACGAAGGATGAAAGATTTGGATAATAATGATAAGATGACATGCATCACCGATATAAGGTGATTAAGATCAATAAATGAGCAATGAATAATCTTTTCCCGTCTTTCCGGGATATTGAAAATGAATAATAAGGCTCTGATTAATGTTCTGAGATTCTCACGGATACTGATTCGGTAATTTTCTGTGCGGTTGTAATGGTATTTGTATCTGTGTAGATCGTACCATCTTGGCCGCTATAATGGCTATGCCCGATCAATTTAAGATACACAGGTTTAGAATTCGTAACATTTTTATCGAAAAGCACACGATATACAAGTGCCGGCTGTGAAGAAGTTTTATATTCTTCATCTTCTATGTATTTTGTATTCGTCCAGTACTCATTCCAGTCCCACGACTGATTGATTTCGAAATACACATAAAACTGGTCCGGCAAGGTGTTATCAGTACGAGCATACAATACAAAATTTGATTGTGGAGTAGGTCCTGTATATGCATCAGGTATAGCCGTTTCCTCTTTGGGAATAAATAAACCATCATCTTCCTGAACGCCTCTGCTGTGCGACCAAACAGGGAGAGCCGCCGGTCGACGAAGAGACCCCGGCTGCCATTTCCCAGCTGATTTATCGCCAAACTCAAAAATACCTTTAGCTATAGATTTTGCAACATAGACAGTCTGTGTATAATTTCCCGCAGTATCTTCAATCCATATTGCCATAAGAGGATGATTATGTTCTGTCCCTTTTCTAAAGTTTATCTCTATTAAATCACCCTTACCATCAGGATTTGTATACAATGTGTCTGCCTGGTAACTTGTATTAACACGGGAACTTCTGCAACTGTCAACCATAGAGATTTTACCGGCAAAAAGAAGCAAGAGCAATATGTAAAAAAATGTTTTCTTTTTCATCCTGAAGCAAACTAAAATTCTACAATAATTCCCAGGGTCGGAAGTATTGTTCCTGACCCATCGGGAGTAATTTTTTCGAGTTCGTATCTTTCAATGCCATTTTCATCAATTCTGATATCATTATATTCAGGGTCAATAAATGATCTCCTGACAAGCCGATCAGGTGCATCCCCCTTAAAATTGTAAATATTTTGAATATCAATGTAAAAATTAATCGACCATTTTGTAAAATAAAATTGCTTGTCCACTCTGATATCCAGTTGATGAAATGGTTCCAGACGTAAGGTATTGTATTGCGAATAATCCAGGTAAGGGCCACCCTGCGCATCCCATGCTGCCTTTACAGATGACTTTTCTTCATCAAAAGGAGTGTAAGGTGCTCCGCCAACATATCTCCATTTGAATCCAAAATACCAGTTGTTTTTAAATGTGCGCGTAGCTGAAATATTCAGAATATTTTTATTGTCCCAGGAAGTTGGAACATAATTATCCCTGTAGGCAGCCCTGTAATCTTTAAACTCACTTTTCACAAATGTATAAGAAATAATTGTATTGAATCCCAAAAGGTTCTGCCAGCGTCCAAGAATTTCAAATCCATAGGCTCTTCCTTGTGCAATGGGTATCAATTCTTCATCGCCAAAAACTCCATAATCTGCACCTTTGGTTGCCAGAGGCACCGAATCTGTTACTGAAAACGGATAATCGGAATACCATTTGTAAAAGCCTTCGATCGTTATTCGCGACTGATCATCCGGGCGGAACTCAAAACCCGTTACCAGGTGATCGGAAGCTATGTATTTTATCCCATTATCACGATTAATATATTCCCCTTCATTGTTTTTGTATCCCAATGATGTATAAGGTGGCCTCTGGCAATACCTTCCCGCATTAAAATTCCAGGCAAGTTTAGGTATTATCAGATAGGAAGATGAAAACCGAGGCGATAAATTCTGAAGAGGATTTTGCGTTTCCTTTGAATAACTGCTTCCATCCATTCGCAAACCCACGGAAAGAGTCCATCTATCATTAAAATATCCCTTGCTAACCTGTCCAAAAGCATTGTAATGAAACATTTCTATCGAAGAATTGTAGTTGAACTCTTCCAGTGAATTTTCTATATATACCTGGTTGTATGTATCATTAAAATATTTGGCATATTCCAATCCCAGTCCGATAGTAAATTTATATCCACCCCATAAATCCGAATATCTTTCGTAGCGAAATTTATTTTCAATTTCAGAGGAAGAATAATCGAAAGTTTTTCCCAAGGTTTCATCATTATCCAAATACTTATACGATATATTGTTCAGGTAATTTCTGCTCATAACCCAGGTGTCATAACCATGTTGCCTGTAATGTTTGTATACCAATCCGACGGTATAATTCCACTGTTCATTCACAGGAATATAACTGAGAATATATTTTTGATCTGATGTTTCATTGGCATCAAGGTTTAGCTGAAAATTATCGATCGCCCCCAGGCCTATGATGGAAATTTCATTTTTTTCATTGATCCTTGTTTTCATTTTGAACTGAAAATCATTGTAGGTTGGCAAAAAAGGCAATTCCAGTATTGCAAATAAAAACTGTAGATACGATCGTCTTGCAGAAAGAATAAAAGAGGTGTTATCAGAAATCGGCCCGTCAAGCGTCAGAGCAAAGTCGCTTGCTCCCACAGAACCACGAAATTTCAATTTTTCTTTGTTTCCATCCAGTTGACGCATATCCAGAACTGAGCTCATGACATTGCCGAAATTCGAGGGAAAAGCTCCGGAATAAAAATTCACCTCCCGAATAAAATCAACGTTAATGATTCCAACCGGTCCGCCTGAAGCTCCCTGAGTGGCAAAATGGTTCAAATTGGGTATCTCAACACCATCCAGGTAAAATCGGTTTTCACTGGGACCTCCACCACGCACTATCACATCATTTCTGTAAGACAGTGCAGATGAAACACCAGGAAGTACCTGTATTACCCTTGAAATATCACGATTTCCTCCCGGATTCTTTTCAATCTGTTCAATTCCTATTCGCCTCAGAGATACAGGACTTTCTTCATTTTTCCTGAAAGGAGAAGATTTTATAACGATTTCATCAATGACAACAGATGATTCTTTCATCGGAACATCAATAAATGCTTTGTTTGCATTTGTGACAAGAAATTCTTCCGATACATATTGTTCAAAACCGACCGAACTGGCAACAATTCTTACATACCCAGGCTTTATCCCGGTAAAAATGAACCGGCCATCCAGATCACTTACAGAACCTATATTGGTGCCCCAGATAATTAAATTAGCAAATGGCAATGGTTCATTGTTTGCACCATTAAAAATCCTGCCTTCTATCACACCGGCATTTAATTGCTGTCCTGAAGCAGAAAACCCTGGTATAAGTACAATAATAAAGAGTATAATAAACCTCATATTGTGCATAATTATCCAAATGATATCAGAATCATAACAAGCAGCATATTATTTTGTTTAATCAAAGCTGGGAAATGTTAAACAGTTTTATCTGTTGCTAAAAGCTCATTACTAAAATCAACATCCGGGTAATTCTTTTGAAAATGAATAATTTCTTCGCGTAAAGAAGAGACAAATTTCAGATACGCATTCGTATTCTCATGCAGAGGCCTATGGTTAATTTTGTTCAGGATAGATTGAACTTTGGAAATTATTTTTTTTGATTCTTCGCTTAAAAAGGTATCTGCAAAACGTTCCCATGTATATTCAATACCGCTAACTGAAGGATGCAGCATATCATCGGCATAATAACGATAGTCACGAAGTTCATCCATAAAAATCTCATAGACAGGAAAATAAAAAACATCTTCGAGCTGCTCCTGTACTTTTGCAATGGCCAGCAGTAATGCTGCTTTACTCCTTTGATTCTCAACAGCTCCATCTTTCCAGTGTCTGATCGGACTGACAGTAAAGACAATTTTCACAGAAGGATTTGATTTTCTTAATTCTTGTATTGCATTACAAAAGTTCTCTGTTGTAACATCAACAGGTGAGAAACGCCTGTTAAATTTGGCTGAAGGTATCTTGTGGCAGTTTGCAACAACTTCACCGGTTTCCTTCAATTCATAAACCCATGATGTGCCAAGTGTAAAAAGAAGTACATCAGATTTTTGAATAAAATTTCTTGCTTCTTCAAAGCTCTTGTTTATTCTCTTAAGACAAAGTGATTTATCCACATCTGAAAATTGAGTGTTATGAGAATAACTAAACCACAATTCATTATGGAAATTCAGATCTTTCTCAATGAATTTTTCCTTATATAGCAATTGCAAAATGCTATTGCAAATAGAAATCGGATTATAAACAATTCCAAACGGATTATGGCAAATAGTAAATTTAAGCTGCTGCATTTTCTTTCCGATATAATCAGAAAAGCATGATCCCAGGAAGAATAACCTGGAATTATAATCAATTTGAAATTCCGGTTTGATTATTTTAATCCTGGTAACAAATTCAGCCATTCTTGTTAAAAAGATTTCTAAATATTTCTGTTAATCCAGGATACCACCGATTCAAACACTTTTTCCCTGTCCAGGTCGTTATGAAGTTCGTGGTATCCTCCCTGCCATTCAATAAATGTAGTTTTATCGCTTGAGTTCCGAACGAAATTTCTTGAAGTTTTGCAGGAAGTTATTTTATCTTCACTGCCATGCATTATCAGCAAAGGCACATTGATTTTGTAAATACTTAAAGAAGCTCTGATACCGGCTTCATAAGCTTGTGCAAATAGTTTTATTCCTATTCTGTCATGAACAAGATCGTCATGTTTATAAGAGTGGACTACACGAAGATCCCTTGATAGATCTTCAGGTTTCAATCCGTTGGGTGCGAGTAACCCGGGTAATAGATTGCTTATAACATGCACTGCAAACAGTTTTGGTTTTGAAGGAGGATTTATTAATTCAAGCCATGGAGAGGTTACAATCAGGCCGTCTAATGTACTGTTTTTCTGAATAGCATAATTCAGGACAAGGTTGCCACCCAGGCTATGACCATAAAGAAAAGATGGCATCGAGGAATATACTTCTTCTTTTATCTCCAGAAAGGTATCTATGTCGTTTAATAATTTGTTATAGTCTGAAGAATACCCTCTTTTCCCTTCCGATCTGCCATGTCCGCGTAAATCAAATGCTCTTACTGCAAATCCTTCACCAGCGAGTTTTTCTGCCCAACAACTGAATCTTCCGCTGTGTTCACCTAATCCATGTATAAGATGTATAACAGCTTTTGCATTCCCTGAAGGATGCCAGGATTGTGAAAACAGATTCAAACCATCAGAAGATTTCCAGTAATTTTCAGAAAAATCAAACCCTTCTTCCTTGCTTAAAAGTTCACTCTTCAACATTTTTAATACTCAAAATATAATTTCGTAAACAAATTAACTATTATTATAATTGAAATAACGAGTTAACAGCCATAATTTAACCAATCAAATTTAGCAAAATGCAGGAAGTTATACAAATAAGAACCAGTCAACAAAATGGCTTGTATGATATTACCGATAAAATTAAAGCCATTGTGTCAGCAAGCAATGTTAAAACCGGTATTGTAAACGTTTATGCACAAGGTGCTACAGCGGGCATAATGATCCAGGAAAACTGGGATCAGTCAGTGCAAAATGATGTAATTGCATTGCTTCGTAAACTCATTCCTCATGGTGTTTGGGAGCATGATGCACAGGACAATAATGGCGATGCACATCTGAAAGCCGGCCTTGTTGGCCCCAATGAAACCATTCCTGTTGTAAACGGCAAAATGGGACTGTCGACCTGGCAGAATATTTTTTTGTGCGAGTTTGACGGCCCCAGAGACAGGAGAAACATTGTTGTAACGGTGGTGAATGGGGAATAGCCGTAAGGCAGAAGATGAGAACGTGAGAAGATGGAAAGTTAGGAGACGAAAGTCCGGAGGCAAAAAGTAAAAGGCAGAAGAAGGGAATCGGAAGTCCGAAGTCAGAAGTTCGGATGCAAATTGAATGAACCGGGAAATCCCCAGCACCCAGTAACCTAATCTCCGGCAAACTTTATATTCCTCATCAGTCCATCATACTTGGCACGTTTCACAGCAGATTTTTTAAACAAGTGATTGTATTTTTCTTGGGAGAGGACTCTCCAGTCTTTTTTTGTCATATTCATAAGATCAAGGGAAGGCCTGAATGCATCAACAAGGTGCGATTTTATTTTTCGGTTCCAGGGACAAACATCCTGGCAAATGTCGCACCCAAAAATTCTGCTTCTGATTTTCCCTTTGAATGACGCTTTAATAGATCCCTTATTCTCTATCGTCCAGTAAGAAATGCAAAGTCTGCTGTCTATTGTTTTAGGTTGAATTATTGCATTTGTAGGACAAGCCTGCAAACATTTTGTGCAACTGCCGCAAAAGTCCCTGATAGGCTTGTCATATTCCAGTTCAATGTTTGTTAGAAGTTCCCCTATAAAAACAAAAGATCCGTATTCAGGAGAAATGAGATTTGCATTTTTACCTATCCATCCCAAACCAGCCTTTGCTGCCAAAGCCCTTTCAAGCAAAGGTGCTGAATCAACAAAAATTCTTCCCTCATACTCAACGATTTCCTGATCAATTGCTTTGTGTAATTTCTTAAGCATGGTCATTATCACCTTGTGATAGTCATCGCCATAAGCATATTTGGAAATAATCAGGTTGTTTGTTTCAGGCAATGGATTCTCCGGCAAATAATTCAATAAGACAACGATAACAGATTTTGCTCCGGGCATTAACTTTGCAGGATCAGTTCTTTTTTCAAAATGATTTTCCATGTAATGCATATCGGCATGCATGCCGTTCATTAACCAATTTCTCAAATGTTCTGCTTCTTCCTTAAGAAATTCTGCCGGAGCTATTTTGCAATCTGTAAAACCAATGGATTTAGCTTTTTGCTTTATTTGTTCAGACAACAGTTTTTTATTGATGCTCATAGTATCAAAAAAAAGGCTCAACAATTTGAGCCTTTATTTTCTAAAATCCTATTCTTAATTATAGTTTTTTCTTGACTTCAAATTCCTCAAATGCCTCAAGAATATCTCCGACTTTAATATCATTGAAGTTTTCAATGTTCAATCCGCATTCTTGTCCGCTAACAACTTCCTTGACATCGTCCTTAAACCGTTTCAAAGATCCCAGGTCGCCGGTATAAATGACAATACCGTCACGTATTACCCTGACTTTTGCATCGCGGCGTATCTTGCCTTCTTTTACCATACACCCGGCGATTGTACCGACTTTTGTAATTTTAAATACTTCAAGGATTTCTAAAGTAGCTGTAATTTCTTCTCTAATCTCGGGAGACAACATCCCTTCCATAGCGGACTTTATCTCCTCAATAGCATCGTAAATGATAGAATATAAACGTATATCTATTGCTTCTTTTTCAGCCAATTTTCTGGCACTCAAAGACGGTCGTACCTGAAAACCAACAACTATTGCATTTGAAGCAGCAGCTAAAAGGACATCAGCTTCAGAAATCTGACCAACTGCTTTGTGTTTAATGTTTACCTGGATTTCTTCTGTAGAAAGTTTTATCAGTGAATCAGAGAGAGCTTCAACCGAACCATCCACATCTCCTTTCACGATAATGTTTAGTTCCTGGAAATTTCCAATGGCAATACGTCGGCCGATTTCATCAAGCGTAATAT
>Ga0315545_1000415_pt1 | contig 45884 bp, 43 predicted proteins | sample SalMarSW160210MG_FD_203096 | JGI IMG/M metagenome (GOLD analysis project Ga0315545, IMG submission 203096) | Salt marsh sediment microbial communities from the Plum Island Ecosystem LTER, Massachusetts, United States - Salt Marsh Sediment SW1602-10 ...
TCTTTCCACCTGACATCGCACACCCTCCATCAGTATTTCGAAAGGTTTAAATCCTTCCTGATACAAAGCTTCAGATTTGCACTATTGTAACTCGCTTTGTGCTGGTTATATACTTTCACAATGTGCGAAAAGTTCAAGGAATTTATAAAATATTGTTTTCAAGAGAAACTGAAAGAGTTTTTACGCTGAGATTTTTTATTTCTGATTGACTATAGGCCCCTTGCGCTGGTCGTGGTTATTCCCTACAATGTAAAATGTTAGGCACTGAACGGGGTTTTCTGCTGCGACATCATGGAGACTGAGTTCCGCTCAGTTTAAACCTCAAAGACAACTCCTTCATTGTGGCAACCGTCAACTCTCTTCTTGTTGTATGGGGGAAGTGGGGGTCAACAGATTATTCAGCGTTGATCTTATCTACCAGATACTGAAACACTTTTATTAAATCATTGATCCCTGTTGTAAAAGCACCTACCTTATTGAGCACCTCTTGTATCTTATATACTTCGAGTTTTGATATACTGATTCTCTCATTCTGATTAATGACATTGTACTTCAATTTGTCTATTTCATATATTTCATCTTTTCCTATTTTTGATTTATATATTTCTAAACAATCAAGGATCAATTTTCTTTCATCTTCGGTTATTTTCATAATCGATCTTCGATTTTTATTTATCTCTATTATCTCCATAGACGATTTCCCATAATAAATATAATAACCCAAATTAAGCGATAAGGAAAAAGCTCTTGACAAAAAACCCCTAAGTGTTTGAATAGTAGTTAATTACAACATACCAACAAACACATAGGAGGAATTTAAAGTGATACAAAAAGAATTATAACAGATAGCAGAAAAAAATCAAGCACATTTTACAAACCCACCTGTAGTACTCAAGGAAAGTAAACAAGCGCCTTTATTGAGTGATACTGGTGTAGTTATTGCGAGAAACCTGATCAAGAAATTAGGTATAAACGACCCAATTTCCCAATAAGTTTTTTAACATCTGGGAGAAATGGGAATCGGAAACTTCTGATGTCAGCGGTCTACGGTTAAATTGAGGAACGCTGTGGGAAGTTACGGGGCAGGGAGAAGATGCTGCGAAATTACATCGTGTAGCTCATCGAGACGAACAATCTTGAGCTCGAGGAGGACATGAGGGTATACAGAAAGGTTCCCGCGCTTCCCTTTGAGAAGTAGCTGCAGCTGGATAAGGCAGAAGATCCGCGGCCGAAGGTTCTGCGGCAGGATCAGCATAAAGATGGACGTCCATAGGGAGACATTCGTAGAATACGGTTGCAGGGATGCACATCTTCGCCCAAATCCAGCGCAGACCAGACGTCGTTTCAGGGTTTCGAAGGCACGTGTCTCATACATACGAGAAGGGCTCAGGCCCGCACCGTGCCGATACAATCACCTTCCTCACCCCAGAAATTACACATGTATTCCCATTTCGTGCAGAAAACTGTGCGGTAGATGCGGTAGAGGAGATTACCAGGAGCGCCGCCCGCCGCCTCTGCTAGGTCTTCTTCCTCCGCCCCGATGATCGTCAGAGCGAGGGCGCGCCTCGTTCACGGTGAGAGGTTGCCCCATCAGCTCAGTGCCGTTTAGACCGCTGATCGCGGACTCAGCATCACTTTTGGAGGGCATCTCCACGAATCCAAAGCCCCTTGACACACCGGTAAACTTATCCATGATTATTTTCACCGATGCGACCTGCCCGTAATCCTCGAACGCCTTTCGCAAGTCCTCTTCAGTGACCTCACTCGACAAATGACCAACATAGATATTCACTCTTTCCTCCTTTTTTCAATTAACTACATGCCTGTAATATAGCTTTCTCAATCATATTGGTACAGGAGAAGCGTCAAGAGCCGCAAAAGATTTTTCCCCCGCCTTTTCGGTATATGTCTCCTGCGGGAAACTGTGAGAGACGAGATGTGGGAACCTGCGAAGATCCTGTCTGCATGCCTTCCTGCGGCCGATGGACAATCCAGCGAAGTACAGCGGGTGGTCGAGATAAAAGGGCGCTTTTTTCAGAATGGTAGACATCCTGGTGAACTCCCTGAATACCCACATCCTGCCTTCCTGAAGCTGGGAGGGTGTCATGTGCATCGGGGTAAACACGACCGTTTTGTGATCATAGTACTGCCAGTCCTCAGTGAGCAGCCTCCCCTGCTGTTTCAAACGGTCATACAACCTGGTGCCGGGATACGGAGTAAGGGTGTTGAGGGAGACCGAATATATCTTGTTTTTGTTGAGGAAACGGAGGGTATCCTCAAATATGCTTACCGTGTCGTCATCGAACCCGAAGATCATGGATGCGTGGAAACCGATTCCATTATCTTTCACTTTCTGTATCGCTTCTTCGATTTTGTCGATGTCCTTTATGGACTTTCTCATCTTCTCCAGCTGTTTACGGGATACGCTCTCCAGGCCGAAAAACAGCCCTACGCATCCGCTCTCCGCTGCGAGCCTCAACATGCTTTCGTCTTTGATGAAGGAGATTGAAGCCTGCCCGACCCAGCTGATCCCGAGCGGCTTGATCGCTCCGAAGAGCTCGCGCGCGTATTTCGGGTTGCCGATGATATTATCGTCGAGGAACATGTAAAGCTTCCCGCCGGAATCGGTGATGTCCCTCACCACGTTTTCGACAGGTACGTGCCGGACCTTGTGTCCGAACACGTTATTCACGCAGCAGAACTCACAGTCGAAGGGGCACCCGCGGGTGGTCATCAGAGGAATGATCCTGAAAGGCCTCCTCTTTACCCCGTTTGTCATTTTGGGCACATAACGGTCAAGCGGAGGATAGGGCTTGTGGTACCGGGGTTTCAGTTTTCCAAATTCTGCGTCTTCGAGAACCTGGCTCCACACACCCTCTGCCTCTCCGATAACAACGGAGTCTGCAAACCGCAACGCCTCATCCGGCAATATGGACGGATGAATCCCGCCCATGACCACTTTCTTTCCCCGCATCCTGAACTGTTGGGCGATCAGGTAAGCTCTGGGTGCGTTGGACGTCATGCAGCTGATTCCCACAAGGTCGCAGGAGGTATCGAAGTTAACCGGCTCCAGCTCCTCTTCAACGATGTGCACCTCGTGCTTCTCGGGAGTCAGACCGGCGATGAGGGGCAGCGCCAGCTGCGGGATCCTGGAGAATTTTCCCGTCTTGATTTCCTGCTCTGTGGATGGTGATATGAGAAGTATATTCATGGTTTTACCGCCTTCTTATAAATTTGGAAAAAAACGTCTACACGTTTTTTCGAGAATCTCGCGCTTCTCTATCTCGCATTCCCGAATCGAAAACACAATGTGCACATTTTCCGCTGGGGCAACGGACAGACAACACTCACCTTTCCAATATAAGGCTGATTTAACCGGGGTTATTCAGTCAAGACGGTAAAGGCGAGTGTTGAGAGAATAGCCTGAAAGCTACAGTCAAGTGCGCCCCAGAAAGGAAGGACTCACACACGGTTAAATATGACCTTTAACAATAGTGTAATGCCGAAATTCCGAGTACGCAATAAAAATATCATATTTTTTCCATGATGCACGACTAGGATCCAATGCTTCCTACACGGGCATACCGTGGCCTGTTTTCCTTTTTTGAGGATTTCCAACCGCGGCTCCGCGCGTCCTGCGTGCGGTGCGGCAGGCCGGGCTTGCGGTTTCCACCAGATTGTTTTCCTGCAGGCGAGTCGCCTCTCGCTTGTTTGTCTATGGCCATTGTGCCCTGTTTTTGTTTTCCTGTTGACGGTCTGCCCACCGACACCTTGTCTGAGTGCTGTTTCCATGCGGAGGATTTGCCCGCCGCTGCGGCTCCCGGAGAGTGAAACGGTTGTTCCTTCAACACAGGCAGTTGCTTCTTTAAGACCTTTTCGATCTGCCGGAGGTATTTCACTTCCGAGGCATCACAGAAGGAAAGGGCGGTTCCCTGTTTTCCGGCCCGCGCAGTCCGGCCGATGCGGTGAATGTACAGCTCCGGCTCTATGGGAAGCTCGTAGTTGATGACGTGATCGATATCGTCGACATCGATGCCCCGGGCCGCAATGTCGGTGGCAACAAGAACCCGGATATGCCCCGCGTGGAAGCTTTGCAGAGCCTTCTGGCGGGCTCCCTGGGTTTTGTCGCTGTGAAGCACGTCGGTTTTTACGCGCTTCTGGGAAAGCTGTCTGGAAAGATTGTTCGCTCTGTACTTTGTGCGGGTAAAGACCAAAACCCGGGAAATTTCCTGGTCAGCCAGAAGCCGCATCAGCAGTGCGTTTTTTTTATCTCTATTCACAAACAGCACCTTTTGCTTGATCTGTGGATCTTCACGTGTGCTTGAAGCGATTTCCACGTACCTGGGTTGCTGGAGAAAATCCGCGGCCAGATCCATAATCGCCGGCGGCAGAGTCGCCGAAAAGAGCAACGTCTGGCGCCGTGCAGGAATCGCGGCGGCGATTTTCTTGATGTCGAGAATGAACCCCATGTCAAGCATCCTGTCCGCCTCATCCAGGACCACGATTTCTGTCCTCCCCAGCAGGATCTTTCGATCTTCCATCAAGTCCAGGAGCCTGCCTGGTGTTGCAACAAGTATGTCCACCCCCCTGGAGAGGATATTGACCTGTGTTTTTCTACTCACGCCACCGTACACGGCCGCGACCCGTAGGCCGAGGTACCTTCCGAACGACGAAAAGCAGCCGGCAACCTGATCCGCCAGCTCTCGTGTCGGGGCCAGAACAAGGGCGCGTGTGGACCCTCTGACCGGGCTTGTTCTGGTCTTCAGCAAAATCTGCAGCATGGGGAGTGCATAAGCGGCTGTTTTCCCGCTGCCGGTCTGCGCGCACCCCATCACGTCATGGCCTCCCAGAACAAGTGGGATGGCCTCCAGCTGGACAGGGGTGGGGTCGCTAATGTTCTCAGCACTCAGTGCGCGCTGAATGGGCTCGATTATACCGAGCACGTTGAAATTTTCTCTGTTCATATTATTCCTTTTTGAAACGAGTAATGTGCGTTGAAGCTGCAGCTTGGGAAGTGCCTGGAATCTCAGTTCATCCAGGCATCAGGAAGGTCGATAGAATCTTTGTAAGAGTGTTCTGTGACTTTTAAACTGCTTCCGTGAAGCAAAACATCCAGCCATCTGTTGCAGTTGCTTCATCCCGGCGCTTCTTGAAAACATCGCCAGAATGAAAAACTGGATACCTTTTCTTGGTTCAACTGTGCGAATATACTCCCGGGTTTATTATCGGTCAACACATTTCGGTTCACATTTTTTGGCTCTCATCCAACCAATCAGACCACCCAAGCTCTTCAATGTGAAAAATAGAAGACGTGTTATTCACCAGAGCAGTTCCGGCTGCAGGGGTTTTAAGGGTGTAATCCCAATGGAAAATCTTGGAAGCGATCCTGAATATTGACTCTCTGCTGTAAACGTGGACTGTCGTGGTCCTTTTCCACCTGTGCAGGGAGAGCGTTTGCCAGTTTATAAACAATGAGAAAAGAAAGTAAGTACGGTTATTACTGATCCTTACGCGGTGAACAAAGTACTTGAAGGCTTGTAACCAATCCACGCTCATCTCTCCCCTAGATTTTTTTTTAAAAAAGTGTTGACACATTAAGGGAGTATTTGATAGAATATGAGACCGGTATCAGATACCGCTCTCATATTTACATTTATTAACACATAAGCACCATGGCGAAAAACACAATAAATATAGATACAATTGCAGCGGCCTCAGGTTATTCGCGAGCAACAGTATCTCGGGTGATTAGAAAATACGGATATGTAAGCAAGGAGGCCAGAAAGAAGATTTGTAGTGTGATTGAGGAGTATGATTACCGACCGAGCAGCTTAGCTCGCAGCATGGTGAGCGGAAAAACACATACAATCGGCCTGCTTTTAACCGACATCAGAAATCACTTCTACAGTGTGTTGGCGAAGTCAATTGAGAATCAAGCGAGCAGTATGGGGTACGCACTCATCATATGTAACTCCGATGAATCTTTAGATAAGGAGAAAGAATATTTTGAATTGTTAATGGAGAAGCAGGTCGATGGTTTGATTATTTCCCCAACTATTGATATGCATATGGGCTTCAGCAATATCTTTGAGAAAATAAAAAAAAGAAAGATTCCGTGCGTCTGTGTCGATAGAGCGCTTCCGCCGGCATTTGGTATTCCCTCTGTGCTTGTAGATAATTATCAGGGTGGTTACGATGCCGGAAAACACCTCGTGAATATGGGACATAAGAGTCTCGTTGTGGTGACCTCTAAAATTCCACTTCCAAATGTTCGTGATCGTGAAAAGGGTTTTTTTCAAGCCAGCAAGGATGCAGGCATTGAAAGACAAACAGGCGACCGGATTGAGTTGGAGTCTCGGGAACGGGAGATTGATATTGAGTCGCAGCTCAATCTATTTGAAGGGATCAATCGATTTAGTGCGGTATTTTGCACGGCAAATACGCTGAGTTTTTATGCATTGAGAATATTGAAATACAAGGGGATTGAAATACCCAAACAGGTTTCATTTATTGGTTTTGACGATTTATATGATGCTGAGCTTATTTCACCACAACCTACTGTCATAGTACAGCCGGTTTCTGATATCGGAACAAAGGCAGCACTGATAATTTTGGATAAATTGATCAAAAAAAAATCACTCCCTAAGAAGGACATTGTTTTTCCGGTGAGTATGATCATAAGGAATTCGACGAAATAGTCACGTGTACAATGTTCGTATTGTGAAAAGGATTTCTACATCAAAGAGAAAGGAGAAAAGATAAATGGAGAAGAAAACATTAAGAGTCGAGGCGTTTAAGAATGTCTCTGAGCAAAGTTTCAAACCCTACGGGCAAATTTTCGGATTGGAGAAGGGCGAACCATCCGAGGATATAACATTTGTACGATGCTGGTCCTATAACGTCGATCTTGGAGAAGATAATGAAAAGATTGATCTTTGTTACTGCAAGATCAAAAGAGTGTCGGAAGAAATAATGGCAGAGGTTGAAAAAACAAAAGGGATACCGGGTTGGCTCAAAGGTTTTAAGGGCGGCACAACGGTTACAAAAATGGAACGTCACCCTCTCACTACAGAGACATTTTTCTTCATGGAAGGCGACGTGATTTTTATAATGGCACCACCGGATAATTCAAAAAGTATGCCGGATCTCTCGCAGACTCGAGCATTCCTTTTTGACAGTACCCTGGGCATTTCGCTATGGAAAGGTACATGGCATTGGCCACCCATACCTCTGTATGACAGCGCGCGTATTGGCCTTGTGCGAAAGGGTGCGCTTGTCGACTTTGATAGAGTCGACATTGGGATAGAATACACACTCGAAATATGAATGAAAATGCAATCTACAGGATTCTTATCCCGTTGTTTTTTGAGAATTACTGATAAAACAACATTTTATCAAAAGATAGATTGAATATAAATACTATAAGGAGGGTTCTATGAACCGAACAACTGTCACATTTTTTCTGATCTTTTTGTTGCTGGCTGTTCCGTGTATTGTTTTTCCTGCCGAAAGCAAAGAAGGTGCAGGAACACCTGCAAAAGAGGACATCAAGTTAGGGCTCATTACGTATCCCTACAAGATTCAGTGGATGGAGGCGTATGACGCTGGTTTTACGTGGTATTGCGAGGACAACGGAATTGACCACATCATTCAGAAACCCGAAGAGCTGACGACCGAAGCGCAGATCAGCGCATGCAGAGCATTGTTGCTTCAAGGTGTTGATGGTATCATTGTCACACCAATCAGTGACGCAGCTGGTAACGAGATCGTCAGATTAGCAAAAGAAAAGAACGTTCCGGTTATGACGACAAATGTCGATGTGGACAACCCCGACATAATTATGTCGGTGAGCTTCAGCAGTTTGGAGGCAGGTTCGATTTGTGGTGAGAACGTTGTCAAGTACCTTGAAGAAAAATACGGTGAGCCGAAGGGGAACGTCCTACTATTGTGGACAATGCCAGGAAATATCCAAAACAGAAAACGACACGACGGGTTTCATCAAGTGGTGAAAAAATATCCGAACATAAAGGTCTTTGATCAACTTACAGAAAAGGCAGTTCCTGATGAGGGGAAGACAGCAACATTGTCTGCAATACGAGGCGGCCGCAAATTTGATGCCATATATGGAATCAACAGCGGGCTTGGACAGGGTGCTATACTCGCGGTGAAGGAACTTGGGTATGGACCGGATGATGTGTATATCGTGCACCTGGATGCGAATGCTGCACTCCTTGATTTCATGGAGGAAGGGTATTCAGATCTTGGAGTCGATCAACCGACTCAGTTCTACAACGCAATTGCAGTCAAGTACATGGTGGATTATCTCCAACATGGGGAATCAGCACTTCCCGAAGTTGGGACGGTTACTGAGGATGACCTGAACCTTACAGGAAAATTGCACAGCGGCGTTAATCCATGGGAAAACAGTAACCAATGGGCGCCGGCACGGGTTATCATGTCACATGATTTAGACTCGGAACACTATGAGTATAATCATCTCTGCTTCGTGCCGCATCCAAATCTCGTGACTCCAGAAAATTGTGATGATCCGACCTTGTGGGCGAGACTCATGTTTAAATAATGGTATGCCTGTACGAAACCATTTGGAACGAGTATCAGATACGGTTTAAACGAAAAAAGAATAACACGGTGAAACGATTTTTCGCCGTGTTATTCAAAAAAATCCATTGTAAAATTTATAGTGGAGAGTTCCATGACCTCACCATTGTTGAAAATGGAGAAAATTCACAAATGGTTTGAAAGAGTCCATGCGCTCAAGGGTGTGGATCTAGAAGCCAATCAGGGTGAGGTTGTTGCGTTGATAGGAGACAACGGAGCAGGAAAATCTACATTGATGCATATTCTGGTGGGTTTCATTAAACCGAGTGAGGGAAATGTCTATATAGATGGCAAACGGGTAGACATTCATTCGCCATCAGAAGCGCGTGAGCTTGGGATTGAAATGGTGTATCAGGATACTGCGACAATCAGCGAAATGAGCGTTATGGAGAATATTTTTCTCGATAGGGAGCTCACCAAGTCATTCGGGCCTATAAATATACTTGATAAAAGGAAAATGCGTGAAGAAACAGTTGAATTAACGAAAAACCTGGGTCTCAACATCGGCACGCCTGATCAACAGGCCAAATTCTGTTCAGGTGGGGAACGGCAGGGCATCGCAATATCGAGAGCAATGTACTTCAATGCGAAGATTGTCATATTAGATGAGCCCACTGCTGCGCTTTCACTCAAGGGTACAGAAAGGGTCATTCAATTTATTCGCGAACTGAAAAAAAGAGGTATCGTTGTTGTGCTTGTGATGCATGATGTCAATCTCGTATATGATATCGCTGACCGATTTATTGTTCTCTCTCTTGGGCAGAAAATAGTAGATATCGAGAAAGAAAAAACTACACTCGAAGAACTTCGTAAAGTGCTTATCAGTTCATAAGAAATATCAGAATCATTCCGTTCAGGTGGAAATTGAATTTTATTATCTATACGGAGTATTGAAGTGAATAATAAAACGATTCGATTGTTTTTGGAGAGAATAGGGTTATTCGCATTAAGGAATCTGGTCTGGTTTTTATTTATTACCTTCTTTTTTGTCTTTTCAGTCATTGTGCCTGCGTTTTTTACTTTGGAAGGGATCCATTTTGTTCTCTATGTTTCCTCCTGCGCGGTCTTTCTTGTGTTTGGACAGGCCATACTTCTGATCAGCGGGAATCTGGACCTGTCAATCGCTCAGATTGCCGGTCTCTCGACTATTCTGACGAGTACTCTGTACTATAGATGGTTCCCAGGGCAAATCCCCGGGTTTCTGAGTGTGATTATCGTGTGTCTTATTGGCGGTCTGCTTGGTGCATTCAATGGATTTTTAGTTGGGAAGTTAAAGCTCACCTCATTTCTCGTGACACTGGCAACATACTTCATTTTTCGGTGGCAGCGTTATTATTTTATTGAGAGAACCATAATGGCAAAGGAATTGCCCGGAATATTCTTGTTTTCCGGGCAGTATGAGATTCTTGGGATAAAAATGAGCATTTTTATAATGATTGTTTTCATATTTTTACTCTTTTTTCTGCTCAATCATATTCGTTTTGGGAAAAAAATATATGCCGTGGGAGGCGGACCGTCAGCAGCCACTCGGTTGGGAATCAACGTCGGGAATACGATCATCATTGCGTTTACTCTGTCGGGAGTTTTGGCGGGTATAAGTGGAATGCTCTATGCGGGGTATACAAATGCTGTTTCACCCGATATTGTTGATGGGTATGTATTCCTTTCATTTGCTGGAGCAATCATCGGTGTGGTTTCCATGTCAGGAGGGCGCGGAACTATAGGCGGGGCAACTGGTGGTACCTTGTTGATCATCATGATTGATGTCGGGCTCATGCTTCTTGATATGAATCCATATATACGGTTGACCCTTCGCGGGATATTTATTCTTATTGCAATACTTATCGATAAGTCACGTGTGTCTCTCATAAATAAGATCCTTCTCCCGAAATAGTGTTTGTATGGTTTTTCTGCACGGGATCAAGAAAATCTCTTATGGAAAATAGTTGTATTTACAAAGAAATATTATAAAGAAAGGAGAAACATATGGAAAAACAACTGGAATTGAACGAAGAACGCATTCGACTGTTTGAGCGGTTTAAACAGGTCCTTCCCGAAGTCGGTTCTGCAGTGCTCGACATGCTCGCTACGGTCTATAATGACGGCGCTCTTGATGCAAAAACAAAATATCTTATAGCCCTCGCTGTCGCACTACGGGCCAGCTGCACAAGTTGTATTCTCGCACAAACCACGAGGGCACTGGAGGCAGGTGCAACAAAAGAAGAGATACTTGAAACGATTTCCGTGGTGGTGGCAATGTGCGGCACAACAGGCACAGCGGAATCACTTCGCGTCATCAAACTTCTCGATGAAATGGGAAAGCTCGATTAAGTTTATCGCAAATGCTTCAGTAATTCGGCTTTATATGCAATATTTTACACCGTATAGGGAAAAAGAATCGACTTGTGAATAATCATTCCATGAGGTCTCAGGATATCGATACTACAGAAGATGCGGTTAATTATCCGACATTTTGTGAGACAAGGAGAAACGAAGTATTTTACACCCAAGTTGTTCTGTGAGAGGGTCTGCTTTTCCGCTGCGAATGAGTCGAAAAATCGAGATCGGTGTCGGGTTGTCCAAAGGAGCTGTCTATATTGACGAAGAATAACCCGCGATGGAGACGACAAGAACCCACTTACAGTAAAAGGGAAGATGATCGTGCTTTATTTTTAACCCGACGGTTAAAAGGCCTTTTTGCTGAAGTGGTTTTAGCCCTTGCTCAACCCCTTCGACGACCTTATCAGTCAGTTCGGAAAGTATGCCTTCAGGAGGCCGCACAATTTCTTTTCAGGCCCCCACAGGCGCAGCTTTCAAAATCGAAAGTTTACTATGAAAAAGACAGTGTGCACAGGTTATACCTTCCCGGTGATGAAAGCATGGGCTTTTCAGATTTCGAGATTTCAGATTCCGAGATCGATGTATTTCTTTTCCTTCGGCGGCACGTTCAGGTCTGTGACCTCAAGCCACAGGTCTTTCGCGTTCATCGGTACGTCGTGTGACATCGTGAAGGTTCGCTTGACATCCGGATACAGATCAGCCATCGTACAGGTTTCTTCGATGGGACCGAAGTACGCATATGCCTCGGCGCAGATGGAATAGGTGCGGTCTCTGTCGTCTACCAGCCGAAGGTCGAAGATGTACTTCGGGTCTTCGATGCGGTTCACCACCTCGAAACGGATGGTGACGAACTTGCCCCTTGTCTCCAGGGTCGCCTCCGTATACTCCTGATGATGGACCGGGAAGAATCGGGATCCTCCCCCAAACGGTAATTCAAAGAGAATCCCAGGCCGAAAAGAAAGCCATCGAATGTCTTTAGAGAGCTCAGGGAAAGCAAATATTTCACGCTCGGACGAATATCAATGCTCAGGGCATAAGAAGGATTCAGGGATATTTTGCCGCTTGCGGTGAAAAGAAGGATTGTAGAGCCCACCTTGCCTGTGTCGGACACCTTGGGAAACACAGCTTCGCTCATACCAGCTGTGAATTCTGCACCAAGCTCGAAATTCCTTACGAATAAAAATATAATAATTGCTTTACTTAGATTTTTTTGAGTTTTAAAGTATCCATGAGGGCAGGATCTTTTCTGCAGACGTGCTTGATGGTGTTCTGGGCGGTCATGGACGAGCCCCTGCCCTGAAGATGTCGAGCTTCAGCGAAAAACGATTTTCACGGAATAAATATTGACAAAAGGCAATATTGTCATATAATGCTGGTGGCACCTGCAGCCAGGCTCCAGGAACAGGAAGTGTGCTGTCCGGCTGCTCTCGAATAAAGTTTTATACAGCCTTAAAGGAGTGAGCTATGAAGGTGGGAATCGACAGCTACTGCTATCACAGATTTTTCGGGGAGGTATACGACCAGCAGGTAAATCCCCCGAAGGAGATGACGCTCGAAGATTTCTTAAAGAGGGCGCATGCGCTCGGAGTCGACGGCGTGTCCCTCGAGTCCTGTTTCATACCGCGCTTCGACAGGACGTATCTCTCCGAGATCAAGGGTATGCTCGACGAGTACGGCATGGACCGTGTCTTTGCATGGGGGCATCCGGACGGGCTCGAGGGCGGGAAAAACGAGAAGATGTTCGATGAGATGGTAGAGAGCATTGAGTATGCGGACGCCATCGGCGCAAAGGTTATGCGTGTCGTTGGAAGCAGCCTGCAGTTCAGGTTCGAGGAACACGGGTCCCAGATAGAGCGGCTCTCCAGGATGTTCTCCGAGGCGGTAAAGACCGCTGAAAAATACGGGATAAAACTCGCTGATGAGAACCATCTCGATTTCAACTCAGACGAGATGCTGACGCTCATTAAAAACGTCGGCTCCCCATATTTCGGCATCAATTTCGATTCGGGCAATTTTGTCAGAGTTCTCGACGATCCCGTAGAGGCGATGGGCAAGCTCGTCAATTATGTGTATGCGACGCATATCAAGGATCTGAAGATACAGCGCGGTGTTCCCGTCAATGAGTGGTACTTTTTCTCGTGCACACCTGTCGGCGACGGCGGTATCGTTGACAACATGAAGCTTGCTCAGAAGCTCGAGAACAACGGATACGAAGGCTTCCTGGCTGTTGAGATAGATTTTCTCCATCCCAATTACAACAACGATGAGGACGCGGCGGTCGCCAAGAGCGTTGAGGAGCTGAAGAGAATCGCACGGGCGGTCGAACACTAATGGAATACGACCCTCCCACACCGGCACGCGTGCCGTAATAGGAGCAGTCTTTTTCTGGATATTCGGATAAAAAGGGTAACAGGAGCCTTGTCAAGGCTCTTTACACTCATATTTTATGGAGGAGGTTCAGAATGAGGAAATTAGTATTCTTTTTACTCCTGCTTCTACTGCTTGTTCCCGCAGGGCTGTTCGCGGGAAGAGGGGAGGGAAAGGGAGAAGCGGAGAAAGCCGGATTCAATATCGCTGTTTCAAACGGCCTGATCACCCACAGCTGGCGGACCCAGATGGTAAAGAACCTGCAGCAGGCCGTGGCGTGGTATCAGGGCAAGGGATACATCGACAATTTTTACCTCCAGCACGCCGGATTCGACGTGGACCTGCAGATACAGCATGTCAGGAACTTCATGAACATGGGCGTTGATGCGATCATCATAGATCCGCTGTCCGCAACCGCTCTCAATCCTGTACTCGAGGAAGCTCAGGACGAGGGGATACTCGTGATGTGCAGCGATGAGCCTTCGACCTCGACCAAGATAATGCAGTTCATGCCGACACACGACATCTGGATGGAGAGGCTCTCCCGCTATGTGTTCGAGCGTATGGGCGGCAAGGGAAACGTCGTCTATCTCAGCGGTATTGACGGTGCACCGGCGAGTGACGACAGGGACAGTGGTTTCGAGCGGGCCCTTGCGGATTATCCCGACATCAAGCTCCTGACCAAGGCGTACGGCTCCTGGGATCCCTCTCTTGCCCAGCAGGCCATGGCCGACGTCATCGCCGCGTATCCGAATATCGACGGGGTTGTCGCGCAGGACGGAGAATGCCTGTCCGTGATAAGGGCATTCGAAGCAGCCGGACGCGAGCCTCCGATAGTAAACGGCTCCGGTTTCAAGCCCTTCTTCGAATACTGGACAGAGCATCTCGACGAGGGCTTCACGAGCTATGCCATTGCAAACGGTCCCGGTTTTTCGATGACCGGAGCGCTCGGCGTTGTGGTGGGGCTCCTTCAGGGCAAAGAGCTGAAGCCGGACGTTATCGACGGAAAAGTCATATACGTGGATCACCGGTATGAGATCACGGACGACAACGTCGAGGAAGCGCTTGCCGAGCACATCAGGCTGAGAGGGGTCGAGGATTATATCGATGAGGTCTGGACATACGAGCAGGTGATGAGCACATTTTTCAAATAATAAAGCATATGCGGGGCTTGCCGGCTTGAAAGGACAGCCCCGCTTTATGCCTTTTTTTGCTGCCGGATCAGTCAATACTTTCCTTTCCGGAGTAGCCCGGTATGGAATTTTTTGAGGGAAGAAACCTACAGAAGCGGTTTGAGGGAGTCATTGCGCTTCACGACGCGAGCATGCGATTCGAGGGTGCGAAGATCTGCGGCCTCGTCGGGGCGAACGGATCGGGCAAGACGACGTTCGCCCGAATATGCTGCGGTCTTGTAAAAAAGGACAGCGGTACGATCCTCATCAACGGAGAAGAAGTGAGCATCTCCTCACCTTTTGAGGCAAACGAGTACGGCATTGTTCTTGCTCATCAGAACCTCAGCCTTATTCCTGATCTCACGGTGTGGGAGAACATCAAACTCGGCCATGAAAAGGCGAAGAACAGGTTTTTTCTCGACAACGAGGCTGCCAGACGTGATGCGGAAGCCATACTGAATGATCTGGTGCCGGGGGAGATCGCTCTGGAAACTGTCGTCGCAGAGCTCGGTCCGGCGCACAAGCAGATGGTGGAGATTGCAAAGGCGCTCTCGCAGAAACCGAAGCTACTCATCCTCGACGAGCCCACCGCTGCTCTGGAATACTACCATGTAGAGCAGCTTTTCAAGAGGATCCTGCAGCTGAAAACACAGGACGTCTCGATCATATTCATCTCGCACCGGCTCTGGGAGATCACGCGCCTCTGCGACATCGTTTTCGTCTTTCGAAACGGCATTTCCGTCGGAACGGTCGATTTCGGGAAGGAGGAGCGTGACGCATCTCTCATCGTTCCCATGATAACGGGGGAGGAAAAGCATCGTACCTTTGATTCAGTAAGAAAACCGAAGAAGCCTCTCGAAGGGGCTGACGTTTCACTCGAGCTGAGCAATGTCTCGGACGGCATCAAGATGAAGGACATAAGCCTTCGGGCGCGGCGCGGGGAGGTGCTCGGTATCGGCGGGCTGAACGGCCAGGGGCAGGAGGAGCTCATCATGGCAGTTGCCGGTGCGGTGCACATCGCCTCGGGCAGCATGAGTGTGGACGCCGAAACCGTCAAGTTTAAACACCCGAAAGACGCCATGAAGAGAGGTATATACCTCGTGCCCGGCGACAGAATTGTTCACGGCCTCTTTCCCACGCATACGGTATTGAAGAATCTCATCTTCCCGAGGCTTCCGCTCCGCAAAGAAGGTTTCCGTCTCAATTTCAAGCGTTTGAACAGCCTTTCCGATGATATCATCGGGAGGGTTGATCTCGTCCCGCCCGACAGGAGCATGTCCGTTATCAAACTGAGCGGTGGAAATCAGCAGAAGGTCGTATTCGGAAGATGGTTGCAGTTCATGCCCACGATACTGCTCTTGAACGATCCGGCGAAAGGGATCGACATACAGGCAAAAAATGCACTCTTCGCGCTCACCCACGAGCTGGCCGGCCAGGGAACTACTGTGATACTCTACTCGAGCAGCAATGAGGAGTTCATCACGAACTGTGACAGGGTTTTAATCATGTTCGAGGGGCGTATTGTGGATGAGTTCGGGTATGATGATATCACCGAGGATAACCTCGTGAAGTCATCGCTTCGCGTAGGAGAGACAGGTGTATGATAAGAGAAACAATTTTCGCTTCGGCGCCTCTTTGGCTTCGCTCACAAAATGGCCATCTTTCCCGGCTCTTTTGATTTTGATTCTGCTGGTCATCGTAAATGCGTCCATACAGCCCAATTTCTTTACCATGCGGTCGTTCCGTTCCAATTTCATGACGTTTACCCCGCTTGTACTCGTTGCGATCGCGCAGGGTATCATCATCCTCTCCGGAAGCCTCGATCTTTCACTTGGCAGTGCGATTTCTCTTTTCAACTGTTTTACGGCATACTACATGACCGACGAGAACGCGGTCTTCATAATTCTGTTGGGGTTCGTGCTCACCGTTATCGCGACCGGCTTTGTCAACGGGATATGCACAGGAAGATTGCGAATGCCGGCGCTCATCACGACTTTTGCTACGTCGGCGATCTATCTCGGTATCGCCATGATTATTCTTCCGGTGGCGGGAGGGTACGTACCGCGTTCATTTTATAATTTCTACAAGGGAACTGCACTGGGGGCTCTACCTAACTCGCTCAGCATTTTGTTCGCGGGCATTCTGATCTGGTGGGTTTTCAGCAGGACTAGAGCTTACCGGTACATTTACGCCGTGGGAAGCAACGAGGAAGGGGCATTTGCATCAGGGATCAGCACATGGAAGATCAGGCTCACCGCTCACATCTTCGCAAGTCTCTTCATATTCATTGCCGGAATGTGTGTTCTCATGATGACGGCAACGGGAGAATACCGCACTGGACAGAGCTACACGCTGAACTCAGTCGCCGCTGTTGTCATCGGCGGCATTGCTCTTACAGGCGGCAGGGGCAGTATCGTGGGCGCCATGTTCGGCGCACTGATACTCGGAATACTCAACAACATCATCTTCTTTTCAGGTACGTCATCATATCTCCAGATATTCTTCAAGGGGGCGATCATCGTGCTGGCACTCTGCATAGGTGCCGTGCCCATTCTTTTAAGAAGCAAGAAGAGGATAATCGGAGTGTAGGATATGTCCACAGTACAGAATATGACGCGTACCCGGATGAAGAGGTTCTTCGACAACAAGATTATCATGGCCTTTATTCTTGTGGCTGTGCTCTTCATCATGGGACAGATCATTGTTCCCGGGTTTTCCAAGTTCAACCACATCATGTCTGTGCTGCAGGCTTCTTTTTTCCTTGGGCTTGTCGGGCTCGGGCAGACTATTGTCGTCATATCGGGAAAGGAGGGTCTCGATATGTCGGTGGGCGCCAACGTCACGCTCGGAGTCGTGCTCGGCGCCGCCATCATCAACGGAGAAAATGCGCGGCTTCTTCCCGCAGTTCTTGCCGCCCTTGGGGCCGGGTTCACACTGGGGCTTGTAAACGGACTCGGCGTTTCCCTTCTTAATATTGCTCCCCTTATAATGACTCTGGCATGGGGAATCGTTATTGAAGGACTTCTGCTCTTTGTTATCAAGGGGCACATGTTCGGAACCGGATGTCCTGCGCTCGAGTTGCTCGGACACGGTTCCATAGAGCTCGGGTCGCTGAAGATCCCGTCCGTCGTTGTGATCTGGATAGTGGTGATCGTTCTCATGTGGTTTATACTGAACAAGACAAAGCCGGGACACGTGCTTTATGCAATCGGTGAGAACGACAAAGCTGCCCACCTGCTCGGGGTACGGGTGAATTTCGTCAGAACAATCGTCTACGGGCTGTCCGGTACGCTCTCATGTCTCTCGGGTTTACTTCTCCTCGGTTTCGTGGGAAGCGCCCACCTCAATTTGGGGGCTCGGTACGTGCTCCCCTCCGTGGTTGCGGTCATCATCGGCGGCATACGTTTCGGTGGAGGTGAGGGAAACTATCTTGGGGCCGTTGCGGGCTCGATCTTTCTCACCACCTTGCAGAGCATACTCGTGACACTTGAGCTGTCGGAAGGTGGAAGACAGCTGATCACCGGTATTGTACTGATCATACTCCTTCTCGCATATACGAGGCGGCAAAGACGCTGACCGTAAATACAGAAAAACGAGCAGAGGATCTGCCTCATGAAATATTGAAACCGGAGGGGAAGTATGGCAGCACGAGGGTTTCATGTTCTTCATAACGAAGAGTTGAACGAGCCGCATGTCGGGATTGGTGTGCTCGGATACGGCTTTATGGGCAAGGTGCACTCAAATGCATATATCAAGATACCCTATACCTACGCCAAGCCTCCCGCCTATCCCCGGCTCATCGCCATGTGCGGGAGAAACGAAGAGGGCGTTCGGGATGCTGCGCGGCGCTTCGGTTACCGGGGGTATTACACCGACTGGAAAGAATTGGCGTCTGACCCCCAGATAGATATTTTCGACAACTGTGCACCGGATGACATGCACGCAGCGCCTTCGATCGCAGCCGCCCGGGCAGGCAAGCACGTTCTGTGCGAAAAGCCCCTCGCCATGACCGCAGCGGATGCACAGAAGATGCTCCATGCGGTGGAAGAGTGCGGAGTGAAGCACATGCTCTGCCACAATTACAGGTTCATGCCCGCAGTCCGGCTCGCAAAGGAGATGATAGAGAACGGTGAGATCGGAGCGGTGTATCAGTTCCGGGGCCGCTATCTGCAGGAGGTCGGGAGTGATCCAGAAGAGGCGGCGGAAAATGTCTGGTACGCTTCGGGTACGAAGTCGGGCGTTCTTTTAGGGATCGGGTGCCACATCATCGATCTCGCGCGCTTCCTCGCAGGCGAGATTTCATCGGTGCAGGGCATGGTAAAGACATTCAACACACGCCGGAAGACTTCAGGAGGAAAAATTGAAGAGGTGAACGCAGACGAGGTAAACTGCGCAATCGTCGAATTCGAGAGCGGTGCGGTGGGGACGTTCGAATCCGCCGGGATCAGCACCGGAAGAAAAAACCAGTGCACCTGGGAGGTCAACGGATCCAAGGGGAGCATGTATTTCGATCTCGAGGACCTCAACAATCTCTACGTGTATCGTAACGGCTCGCCTGTGCGCGGATTTACAGCCGTGTCGGTGACCGAGCCTTCACAGCCCCTGCAGTCTCTCATACTTCCTCCGGGCCACATCGCGGGCTGGGAGTACGGCCACATTCATGCGATTGGCCATTTTATCGAGTGTGTGGTGAAAGAAAGGCCCGTTGCGCCCTACGGCGCGGACTTTAATGACGGATACCGGGTGCAGCTCATCATGGAGTCCATAGTTCAGTCCTCCGGGTCAGGGCGGAAAGTGAAGGTATCTTTCAGTTGAAAGTTGGCAGAAGGGCGTGAAAACGAGCCTGTCACGCCCTGACCAAAATATATATATGAGCCGATTTTCTATTTGCCCACAACCTTGAGCGCGTACTCCGCTGCCGCAGCCGCGTCCTTCCCGTAGTAGTCGCATCCTGTCTCTTCCGAAACAACTGCCGTCACGGGCGCGCCGCCGAGCATGATCTTCACCTTGTCCCTGAAACCGGACTCGGAGATGACTTTTACGATGTTCTTGGTGGACGAAAAACAGGAAGTGAGAAAGACGCTCAAACCCACTAAATCGGGTTTGTTTGTGCGAATCGCCTCCACGAACTTCTCGGCAGGCACATCGACGCCGAGATCCACCACTTTGAAGCCATTTCCCTGCAAGGTGATGGTCACCACGTCCTTCCCGAGGTCGTGTATATCGCCCTTCACGGTTCCGATAACTACCGTTCCTGCATCCTCAACGCTCTCCGAACCCTTCATGTGAGGGGTGAGCGTGTTCATGACGTTTCGCATTATTTCGCCGACATACATGAGATCCGCGACGAAGTACTCCCCGGTGCTGTACCGATCACCGACGATCTTCATACCGGCCTGGCATTCCCGTAAAACCTCACTGGCGGAAGAGCCGTCTGCGAGCTTTTCTTCGACAATTTTGTATGTTTTTTCCTCTTCGAGATTTGCAAGTGCTTCCTTCAATTCCATAGATTCCTCCTACATGGCGGTCACAAGAAACCAGATAAACATATATGCGAGCATATCGAACTCTTCCCAGAGACGCTTCACGATCTCCTCGTCCCCCAGAATTTTCTCGTATTCCTTCTTTTTTTCCTCCCAGGGAAAGATAACGGGAGGAGCTTTTTTCATATCAGCCATTGTATGCTCCTTTTCATATTTTTCAGTTTTTATATACGCCGTATTCGGCGCACGCATCAGCCATGGCTTTGAAGTTTTCTTTCTTCGTGTCCTGCTGCATGATGGCTTCGGCATCGAGGAGGAACCCTCCGTCTTTCCCGACGGTCTCAATAACCTCCTTCACGCGTTTTCTGACATCCTCGGGTGTGCCGAAGGCGAGTATGTCGTTGGGCACGCCGCCCGAGATCGCAAACTTCTCTCCCAGTATCCTGTGCACCTCGAATATATCGTCTTTGTCGCAGTGATAGATTATACTTTCCTCCGGCAGCTCGCGTAAGTACTTGAGGTTTTTGCCCCACTTTCCCTCCGCGTAGTATATCGTCTGGTAGCCAGCCTTCCATATCTCCTCGGTCACCTCGCGCAGCGTGGGCCAGTAGTACTTTTTAAACACCTCTTCTGAAAAAAAGCCCGTTGCACCACGGTGCATCCAGTGGGAGATCGGGACCTTCTTTTCCGGGTCCGCGCCCAGAAGGGCATTATTGAGCATGTGAGGAGCAACCGCCTCCGTCGCCTTCAAAACCTTGTCGGGCTGTCGGTGTAAGTCATAGGAGATCCCCCGAAAACCTCGGTACTTGTCCGCTAATACGTCGAACGGAGCTTTCAGCGCACCGCTGAGGCAGGACACTGTGCCCGTCTCCTCCTTCATGCGCTGTACATGGGCTCCTATTTTCATGCCGTAGTACATGAAGCTGATGCCCCCTTTCAGCCAGGCGAGGCTGTTCTTCCATGTGTTTTTCGAGTCAGGGGGTTCGAAATAATGGGATATTCGCGGTGCCCAGACGTTCATCGTGAACTCCACCGGATCCTCGATAAAGCGGTCGTAGTCGTCCGCCCGCATCCACGCCTCATCGTCATTTCTCGGTTCCCGGTACTGGAAAGACTCGAATACCTCGAGATCGATACCGGGGACTCCATAGTATTTGGTTCCGTAGGATTCCGTGAGCCCAGTCCAGACGTAGACCATGTTTGATACCGTGGCATCGATATCGAACTCTTTGCACATTCTAACGATGGCGTCCATACCCTGGTCGACATCATGGGTAACCTGCTGGGCGTTGAGCCCGTAAAACGCTCCAACCGCTTCCGCCGCGAACGGTCTGAAAGGCACTTTGTCGGGTTTCTCCCTGTGGTTCGCCTTCAAGTATCGGTCCATGCGTTTGTTGTAGAGCTTTTCCATGTCTTCAGCCATGCACTCCTCCTCTCTATAAGGTTGATACGTTAAGCCGTCTCATATCAGCCGCCGACTGACGGAATGAGCGGTACGCCAAATCGTTGCCGTTTCATGAAAGCTCCCGCCTCCCGTGCAGCAGCCACCGAGCCATTGACAGCTTTTGGTAGATTCTAAAACTCCTCACAGGCGTAGAACGATCAACCGGTCAGTACCCGTATGCCGTCCTTCTTCGATGCATGGTAGATACACCGGTGTGTTTTTGCGTTGAAGAAGTGGAGCTTTGAGCAGTTGATCCCCAGTTTGATCGTCTGGCCCGTACTTCCCGCGAAATCCGGTTCAGTAATAACCTTGATCACATTCTCTCCGAGTGCCACGTCCACAATCGTCTCGTTCCCGAGCGGTTCGGTAACGTATATCTCTGCAGGCACGGTTCCGCCGCCGTCTTCATAATGAATGGAGACGTCTTCAGGCCTGAGGCCGAGTATAACGGCTCCATTTTCACCGGCCTTTTTGAGCGCATCGACGCAGTCCTTACCCTTCGTTTCGAAACTGAAGCTTCTGTGCTTAATCCTGACAGCCCTCTGGTCCTTGATGATCTCGCACTTGAGGAAGTTCATCGGAGGACTCCCGAGCATGGTCGCTACAAACATGTTGTTGGGTTCCTGATATATCGTTTCGGGATTGCCCACCTGCTGGAGCTCACCATGATTCAGTACAGCGATGCGGTCTCCCATGGAAAGCGCTTCGACCTGGTCGTGCGTGACGTAGACGAATGTTTCTTTCAGATTCGTCTGGAGTTCTTTAAGGCTCACCCTCATTTCGAGCCTGAGAAGGGCGTCCAGGTTCGAGAGCGGTTCGTCCATGAGATACGCCTTCGGCTGCCGGACGATCGCCCTGCCGATTGCGACACGCTGCCTCTCTCCTCCGGAGAGCTGCGACGGAATCTTCTCCAGGAGCCAGTCTATATGGAGATCCACTGCGACCTTTTCGACCTGCTGCCGTATTTTGTCCTCCTCGATTTTCTGCTGGCGAAGCGGAAACGCGATATTGTCGAACACCGTCTTGTCGGGATAGAGCGCGAGATTCTGAAATATCATGGAAATATCTCGTCTGCTTGGATGAATCCCGATAACAGGGATGCCGTCGATCAATATGCGTCCTTCATCAGGAGTCTCGAGCCCAACAATTAGACGAAGCAGCGTGGTCTTCCCCGCGCCGGGGGGACCAAGGACGCAGAAGAACTCTCCGTCGTGTATCTCGAGATCGAGTTTTCTTATCGCTTCCGTATTCTTGAACCGCTTGGTTACCCCTTCAATGCCTATAGACGCCATACATCCTCCTCATCACCGCGCGCTATGAAAAGCGGAGCGAGAGCTCCTCCGTCTCCTTATCGAACAGATAAATGGCCTTTTCTTCAAAATCGAGAACCGTTATTTCACCCAGCTTGGGCTTGTACCCGCTACCCATTACGGATTTGATGATGGCATGTGGGTTTCCATCGGGATGCATATACACAACGGTCTTTGAGCCGAGCGGCTCGTAGCTCACGATTTTGGCCTTAAGATTGTGCCCCGAACCGTTCTTTCTGTGGCGCACCTTCAGGTGCTCCGGACGAACCCCGACAACGACCCGCTCCTGTTTCAGTTTTGCTTTCACTTCCTTTGCGTATTTCGGTGAAACGGGCATAATGCCGCCCGAGAAATCGGAGAGGACGAATTCCTTTTTCCTGTAGATGCCCTCGAAGAAGTTGATCGTTGGTGAGCCGATAAAGTTTGCGACAAAGAGGTTTTTCGGCCGGTTGTATATATTGTATGGGGTGTCGTATTGCTGAAGAACGGCGAAGTTCATAACCGCTATTCTGTCCGCGAGACTCATCGCCTCGACTTGATCGTGGGTTACGTAAATCGCCGTCTGTCCGGCCTCCTGCTGTATCTTCTTCAGCTCGGCCCGCATGGTTGCCCGCAGGGCTGCATCAAGGTTGGAGAGCGGCTCGTCGAGCAGAAATATTTTCGGTTTCGTGATCATGCTCCGCGCGAGCGCCACCCGCTGCATGTCGTTTATGGACAGTGCGGACGCGCTCATTCTCAGAAGGTGCCGTATCTGCAGGAGACGGGTGACTTCATTTACCCTCCTGGTTATCTCCTCATGCGGCAGCTTCTGTATTTTCAGGCCGAAGGCGATGTTGTCGTACACGTTCAAGAACGTAAATACCGCGTAGTTCTGGAACATGAAGCCGACCCCGCGCTTACCGGGAGGGGTGCTGATTACGGATTGGCCGTCGAAGTATATATTGCCTTCATCCGGCTTCAACAGCCCGGAGATCATGTTCATCGTTGTCGTCTTCCCGCAGCCGGAGGGACCGAGCAGTGCGATAAACTCCCTGTCCTTTATCTCGAGCGAGAGTCTGTCCACCGCCGTCTGTTTTCCGAATCGCTTCACGAGACGCTCGAGTGAGATATGTGCCATGTCGCTCTCCTCGCTACTTTTTTATTGCTCCGAAGGTTAGACCGCGCACCAGGTATTTCTGGATCATTATTCCGAAGATGATCGGCGGTACAGCCGCAATCATGGCCAGCGCAGCCTTCGGTCCGTAGAGGGCCCCCACCATCGCAGACTGGAGCTTGCTTATATGCACCGGTATCGTGGTCCACCGTCTGTCCGTGAGGATAAGGGCGATGAGAAAATCGCTCCAGTTCAGAATAAATACAAACAGCGCGGTCGACGCGATGCCGCTTTTTGCAAGGGGAATGACCACCTTGAAGAAGGCGCCGATATTGGAGCATCCGTCTACGATCGCCGCCTCGTCCAGCTCTTTCGGGATGTCGTCGAAGAAGGTCTTCATGAGCCATACGGAGAAGGGCAAAGTCACCACTCCGTATATGATAACGAGCCCGTACCAGGTGTCGATCATACGCAGGAAAGCCCACATGATCATGATAGGGATGAGTATGGCGATGGGAGGAAACATCCTGAGCTGAAGAAGCATGAACGGAAGGTTCCCCCCCGCCTTGTAGCGCGAGATGCCGTACGCGGCGAATACACCGACGACCATCGCGATGCCCGTTCCGATGATGCTCACCGTCAGGCTGTTGACGATCGGCCGTATCGCAGTACCCGCTATGGGGCTCATCTCCAGCTTGCGCGAAAAGATGGCCCTGAAATTGTTTATCGTCGGATGATGGGGATACCAGTATATCTTACCAGCTGCAGCCGTCCACTCGGGGAAGGGCTTGAAAGCCATGCTGAATACCCAGTAGATCGGAAAGAAGAAGAGGATTGTCACCGCAACGATGAGAAAGAACTTAAGCGCTCTCACATACAGTTTCTGTTCCATGTATCTGTCCTTTATGGTTCAGGCGCGTCCAGCAGCCCCCTGAGGAAAAATGCACCGCATATCAAACCTTCCAACTCCGGGCTTCAGGCCGCCTGCTTTTCCTCCTGTTCCTTGATCGGTTTCAAGGCCTGCAGCGATATGAGGGTGATGATAATGAGAATAATGATACCTCCCGCCGCCACCCATGACCACTGGAGGTGTTTGAACCCGTGTTTGTACATGTATACCGAAATGGACTCAGTCGCAGTGCCCGGCCCGCCTGTGGTCATGAGCCAGATGGAATCAAAGATCTTTACCGCCTCCATCCCGCGGAATATGAGCGAGATGACGATCACCGGCTTCATGAGGGGGAAGAGCACCATCTTGAAACGTTGCCACTTCGTCGCGCCGAGGATGAGCGCGGCGTTTATCTGGTCCTCAGGGAGCGCGAGGAGCCCGGACAGGAGTATGAGAAACATGAAGGGCGACCACTGCCATATATCCGCGATCATGATGGCGATGATCGCACTGGCCTTTCCCTGAAGCCAGAGAATGGAAACCTCCTTCATTGCCAGTGCCGAAAGCACGGCATTCACGGGCCCTTGGGCCTGAAAAAGCATGTAAAAGACGAAACCTGCCACCGCCGGAACAATCATCATCGGCATCAGTATGATGCTGTAAAAGACCTTCTTCCCGGTGAAATTTTCCCTGAACAGAAAGGCCAGTCCGAGCCCGATAAAAAATTCGACTGGAACAACCACGATAACGATCACGAATGTCCTGAGAATTGCGATGAGAAACTCAACGTCCCTGAGAATATTCCAGTAGTTGGCGAGCCATCCCCAATATTTGTACGCTTCATACCAGCGCGTGCCGCCTCCGGTCAGAGGCGACCACTCCGACAAGCTGAGATAGATCGAGGAAAGAAGCGGGAAGATGACGATGAACAGCAGAAAAACCAGCGCGGGAAGGATCATGAAAAACCCGAACCTCGCCGTGTCTATCTTTCCCCTGTCTTCGAGTTTTATCTGTTTTTTGAGCACAAGGGTGCCTCCCATTTTCGTTTCAGTTTCCTGTGGGGTTTCATTCCGCAGGGCCCCGAGCTCCGTCCTTTCCCGTAGGGTGTGACGCTGTATGGATACGCTGCGGTACACTGTAGGATGACAGGCCCCGAGGGGCCTGTCATCCGCTTGTCCGTTATGCCATAATCGTCGGCTTGTCAACCACCGTCGGCCATGCAGCACGCGTCGCCTTGATAGCAGTAATCTGCTTGTCCCTTCCGCGCTTGTCCGTAATACGGTTCCACTCAGCCGCGCAGTCTCTTATCGCCTGGGCCGGCGTCTTCTGGCCTGCGAGCGCCTGCTGCAGTGAAGTATCGAGAGCAGTGCGGTACTCGATCACACCCGGTATGATGAGGGGTGGTGAGGAACGCTTGATCGACTCAACGTAAGTGTTGATGTGCCAGTCCTTGTATGAGCTGATGACATACGGGTCCTTGAAGTGGGGAATCTTCCACGGGTCGTAGTACCCTGCGGGATTCGCAGTGAGCCAGGTACTCACCTTGCCTGAAGAAATCCACTGGAGTAACAGATACGCTGCCTCCGTGTACTTTCCGTTAGCAGCAACTCCGTGCCCGATACTCGGCCACCAGACGGTCCTTCTCACCAGAACTCCGTCGTGCACGCGGCCCGGAGCAACGCCCGATCTGAGTTTCTGGTACACCTTGCTTTCAACACCGAGCCAGTCAGGGGCCTTGGGGGTGTCGAGGAACTTGGGCATGTTCGGGTAGGCGCAGGTTACTGCCGCACCACCTGAGGACATGTTGGCGTACTGCTCAGGCCATCCCCATGAGATGGCGTCCTTGTGATGCCATTCAAGAGAATTCACGTGTTGTTCTGTCGCCTTGATCCCAGCATCCGTTGTGATAAGCGGATTCATGTCGTCATCCCAGTAGTACTGATTGGGATTATCATAGGAAGTGTAGCGCTGGAACCAATTGGAAAATCCCCAGTACTGGTTTCTGAGGTCCGTGCAGCCTAAAAGTCCCTTCTCGGGTCTGTTGAAGAACCGGGAGATCTGGTCGAGCTGCTCCCAGGTCTCTGGCCACTGGAGATCCCAGCCGTACTTGTCCTTGAATGCCCGCTGCTCCTTTGGGTCCTCGAAAAGATCTTTTCTATATACCCAGAGCTGGTAGTCTCCATCCATTAACACGGTGTAATCACTGCCAAGGTATTTTTGTGTAGCTGTTGTGGTAACATCACCGCCCACGTTTCCCCACTCTGGATCGTTCCAGTCCGGTTTATACTTGTCTACAAACTCGTCCAGATTGGCAATGGCGCCCGCAGCCGCAAGATCTGCGTTCTCATCTACCCAGTAGGAATAGATATCGTATGTCCGTGCACCGGTCTGGTAGTCCTGGATGAGCTTTGTGGTCTGTTCTGACTCCACCACATCAACAACATCAATCTCGATACCGGTCTCTTCTGCAAACACCTGCTTTGCCTGAGGGGCGCCCTCCGGGAAAGGGCTTTCATAGTGCCCGACACAACCTGGCGGAACCATGATAACGAGCTTATCGGGGGCTTTGCCATCTGCTTTGAGCTTGCGAAGGCCTTCAACAGCCCTTCCCGCGGCCTCGTCTCCGCTGTATTGATAGCGCTCAGCGCCGTCGAACCCTGTGGGCCCTCCGATCATACCAGGGGCAAGTCCGGCCTTGGGAGTATATTCAAGCTTCTTCTCAGAGCTTGCGAAGATCGAGTATGGACTGTACCGGTCGCCCGTCATGTACTTCGACAAAACGGAAGCTGCCGCAATACCCGCCCCGGCTCCTATCGATTTTTTCAGAAAGGACCTCCGGGACATTTTGTTCTCTTCTTTTTTTGACATAGATGCTATCCTCCTTTTTTTAAGAAATTAGTCGAACTTTGGGTTTTTAGATATATATTTGAAAAGCATTTATTTTAGTGAAAAACAATGAATATACCGACATCTCTTATCCGAAGTTCTCAAAATGAGCGTGCGATGTATGCATGAATATTACATTTTCAGACCGATGTATGAAATTCAACATTCATCCAAATTATATCAGAAGCCGAACACGCTGCATCCGTTATCGAAATCTTGTTTTGAATAATTTAAGACAGTATTTTCCTTTAAACATCATACACTGCTCTAAAGCTATGTCAAGAAAAACCGAATTACTCTCAATCTTGATCGAATAACTACAGCACGAAGGGGCCTTATTACACCTGTATGAGCAGCCTGTTGACCATGGAAAAGGGTTTGAGAGTTTAATATAGAGAGCCTGAGGATGCCTTTATTTGTTAATAAATCATTAGAATACGACCGATCGGGCAAAAGGTATGGGAGTATGAGGTGGCGGATATTATAGACTTCCCATTCTTTTTCTTCCGTCCAGTCTGGACATCCGATACAGCGGTCAGTACGTCATCGATATACGATATGATCCGAATGCGTGACGGAGACCGTAACCTGATAAAAAGATATTGATACATTTCGTCGCATGTACATCACATGCTGTCTTTGCTAAAGGCGGTTTGCAGTAAAACAATTACTCTTTTTCAGCTTCAAGGACTTCGACAGTCCATTTCGCCGCGTTTCCAACCACGCTCGTGCATCCCCAGTCGTGGCCGCCCAATTCTTCAAACTTTGGGACATCGTCCGGATCGTTGAAGTAAAAGGAGCGGCCGTACAGCTTTCTGTGAATCTGACTGCAGGTGATGCTTCCGTATTCATCTATGAACTTGTCGTGTACCTTCTTGATGAGCCCGTTGAGACGACCAAGAACTTCGAGTGCCTTGGGATCATCGGGGTCTTTTCCAAGCGCATCGAGCTCTCGACCGTATCGCATGCTTATGAAATATATGCTTGCGCAGTACGCACCGCAGGAAGCGTCGCATTCACAGCCGCCCCCGCCGTGAAATCCCGCCATGCCCCTGAATATGTTCTTGTCCATCTCGTCATATACTTCCATGAGAGACCGTATTGCGGCCTGCGAGCAGTCGCCCCATGTGCCCTCATACGTGTAGCCCAGATCATAGGCCCTTTTCTGCATTTCCTCTGATTTACTTGCCATTTCGGCCCTCCAGCATTTTTTTGTTTATTTCATTACTGATATGAAAAATTATATTCTCAGCCTGATGAGCACTCTCCGAAGCCGCGTTTTTCGGCAAAACGTGGAACAATGAAGCTTATTCATTCAAGCATCTTTCAAAAATATGCGATGACAAGCTCCAATTATACTATGTGTGAAATCTATCACAAGAAAAATCGTAATCATATCAAATATCGAAAAATTGATTTTGCTGTTACAAGAAATGCAATTGCAGTTAAAAAATTGCTCAGTACAAAAATATAAATTATTGTTCGCTCAATGCACCCGCTCCACATTCCAGCTTTTTCTAACCCCTTTGAAACTTCTTCATCATTCACCTGTTTTCGAAAGGGCTCTATTATTTGCCCTATCTCTTTTATTTATGAATAATTGAATCAAAATACTTTACGCATGCTTCAATTGCAAAGTGGCCGGCGAGTTGAAGCCTCTGTTGAACTGCTGATTGTGTGACTCCGATTCTTTTTGCTAATGCAGTTTGGGTTTCTCCGAATATCCAATGTGAAATAGCTTCTGCTTGTTCTGACGTCCATCTCGATGTAATTGCGTCTATGAAAGCGGATAACACCTCTAACGTTTGGTTTTGTTCTTCACTCGAAGACGTAATGATAAGTCTCCTGTAGTTTGGGATTTCATCCAGCGATCTTTCGGATAATCGAAATGCCTCATCGTCGCTCTCCATGATTTTTTCCTGGTTCAAATATTCAATACTGCCGATACCAATTGAAATTCTCGTATTGATTGCTATTCCTGCTGTAGATCTTCGTATTAGTTGAGCTCTGATAAAAATCGCGATCGATAAAGCATATTCAGCGTCAGAGACGACTATTTGGAACGAGTCGCCTCGAAAGATATCAGAAATGAAAGTATCAATATCTTTCGGTAATTTTGATTTTAGTGTGTTGAATATTTCATCCAGTGTGCGCAGTGCATCTTTTCTTTTCTCTTTGAATGTGCTCGATTTCACCAAATCACCGGTTATTACAGCGTATGGAGTCAATTATAAGTCCCCAGTCTAATATGGAACAATTACAAGCCTCAGAGCTTATAATTGTCAAGAATGAATTGTGATCAAAATATTTCCTTAAAGAGCACGTATACAGAAAATATTTCAGTATTGCACGTGGGGAACAATCCGGATAAGGTTTTTATCAAGTATTCAATAATTCTCTGTTAACATAAAATAATCATAAAATAATCATTGACAAAACAGGATGTATTAGGCTAATATCTGCATGTTTCTGCACATATCCTTACAAAAACAGCGATGAAATGTGCAGAAATATCTGATGAATATAAAGTGCACTGAAATACATAGAGGAGATTGGGCGTGAAAATAGGCGAATTGTACGAGATCCCTCTGGGGATCAGGGTGCGGAACGTGGAAGAGCTTCGGCCTGGGGGAGGCGAGTTCACCGTGTTGGTGAGGGCATCGGGGGTATGCACCACAGATGTGAAGATGGTGAAGCGGGGTCACCCGCTTCTCGATCTCTACAAGCTTCCTTTTATCGGGGGGCATGAGTTTTCGGGTGTAGTTCATGAGCGTGGGGAGGGGGTTGAGTGGGTTCGGCCTGGTGAGAGGGTTGTTGTGTCGTGGATCAACCCCTGCCTTGAATGCTACTACTGCAAGCTGGGTCTTTTTCAGTTTTGTTTGATGGCAAAGGACACACTCATACAGCCTGCGGGGTTTTCTGAAATGGTGAAGATTCCATCGTATCATCAGCGCACGCGGGTGTATCCGTTTTCAGAGGGGACGAGTTTCGAGGCTGCTGCGTGCACGGAGCCTGTTGCGTGCGCGCTGAACGGGATACAGAATGCAGGTGGAGCGCCTGGGGACACGGTGGTTGTGCTTGGAGTGGGATTCATGGGATTGTTGCTCGTGCAGCTTGCCAAGCTCCGGGGTGCGGTGCGGGTGATTGTGGTTGATGCGGTGGAAGCCCGGCTTGAGCTTGCGGCTTCCCTTGGCGCCACTGATGTGGTGAATTTTGAGAAAACGGACTCTATTCAGAGAGTATTTGAGCTTACAGGCGGGTTTGGTGCTGATGTGGTGATTGAGGCGACCGGAACGATACAGGCGTACAGGCAGGCGGTGCAGATGGGGCGCAAGGGCAGCACGGTGCTCTACTTTGGGGGCCTTCCGGCTGGCCTCACTCTCGACATAGATCCGAACATCATACACTACAGGCAGGTGACACTGAAGGGGAGTTATTCGTACACTACGGAGACGTTTAAAAACGCTTTGAAGCTGATCGAGAGCGGGCGCATCGAGGTTGAAAGGCTCATCACGCACAGGTTTTCACTCGACAGGCTCAGAGACGCGGTGGTAAAGGCGGGTGAAAAGGACTCTCTCAAGGTGATGATTACTTTTTGACGAGCGGTGAAAAAAAAATACGGTATCCTGAATAAAATAAAATGATGTATGTGCATGTGTTCTTGTTTCTGTGCTCCTATTTTCATAGGAACTAACGGTTCGTTGAACAATGCGGCTCTTCCTTTCATTTTATTCTCCAGACGTATAGGTATTGGTCAATGACGGTGTATGAAGCCCTGATAGCGGAGATGAATACACTTCATATTACTCAATCCATTTCTGCTCCGCAGAGAGTTCTCCACAATTCACGGCAAGACAAGCCATGACAAGCCACGAAATTACTCGCAAAGTAATTTTTCAGGATATGAAATTGAAGAGGAAAGGTTTCGAACTTTCCTGGGACCATGCCGAATGATGCACAGTATGCCACTTACTTTTTCCGTACTCACCTGCTTCTATTTAAGTTAATATAGGTTAAGAAGATACAGGAATAAATGCAACAAACATTTTATGTATAAGCGTGTATCCTGATGAAATTATCCTATGGCCGATGCTCCCTGACAATAGTGTGAGAACCGCGGTGTTTTGCCAAATCCCGGTCGTTTGGTACATTATTATTCCAGATGACTTCTGGTTGTTTACCGATCAATAAGAGGCACTCAGTTCGAGTATAACGATAATATTTATGAAGAAAGCAGAGAACAGTCACTGTACAAGCATTTTTTCCGCGTTTTCGAGATGGTTTCGTATTTTTCATGGATGAGCTTCCGGTCCAACTCGAAGCCCTCCTCAAGCAGTGCGTCACGCTCCGCCGGGGTGAAATACTCCATCACTGGTCTGAAGAAGTGCCGGTCTTCCTTTTCGATGTGTTGAGGGTAGAAATAAACGAGCGCCTTGGGGTGCGCGGCAACATCGGAAAGGCTCTCAGCATTTCCCTGCTGGGAGTGTGTGTACGCCTCGAGAAGAGCTTTTATGGTCTTTCTTGCCCACACGTGCTCTTCGATGAGCTCCTCCATTGTCTTTCTGTGCTGGGCGGTCAGTGTTTTTTTCTTGAGCTCTCGGAAGAGTATGTCCTCCTCCTTGCCGTGATGGCAGCGGTCAGCATAGGTCCGGGTGAAATCAACCGTGGTTTCGATGAAACCCGGAACAATGTATGAATGTTCCTCGATGGCCGTCAGATTTTTCTTCATCACAGCGATCATTTTTTCTATGAGCCTGTGCTCGATCATCAGCGGGCCGATAGGCATCATCTTTCTCATAGGTGTTTCCTCCTGTACTTTTTCTATAAATTTGTATGATATTTGTGCGATCAATCGTCACATATGCGTGAACAGAATATGAGCAGCGGAAGAATTACCCATGAAAAAATATCCGAATCGAGAAACTGCATGTTTATTACCCCTCTTCGTCTATGATAGAGCTCAGGAATGTGTACACCAGCTTTGCTGCCAGAAAATCGCAGGGCCTGTTTTTCTTACCGATGAGCTCAACGACGTCGAACCCCACGATTGTCAGGTGCTCAGAAACAGTTTTCAAAAGCCCGGTCACATCGTACCAGTCCAGCCCCCCCGGCTCGGGAGTGCCCGTGGAAGGCATGATCCCTGTATCGAACACGTCAACATCGATAGTCACATACACATGCGGTGTGAGCGCTTTGTGTACGGCCTGTATCCACTTTTTTTGCCCGTGGATCTCATGTGCGTAAAATACAGTGATGTTCTCGACTGCATCCATCTCTGTTTTGTCACTGCTCCGTATTCCGACACTCACGATGTGCGGGGTGAGCTCCCGTACCCGCGCCATGGTACATGCGTGGCTGAAGCGGTCGCCTTCATAGTGCTCCCGCATGTCTGTGTGTGCGTCCAGATGGAGCACTGAGAGATCGTCAAAGCGCTCAGTGTGTGCCTTTACGCTCCCGATGGACACGCTGTGATTCCCTCCGAGCACAACAACGAATTTCTCATCCGAAAGGAGACGTGAAACTGCTTCATGTACCTTTTCGATGACTTTGTCGGACCGCACTGCCCGTATGGGGCGTGCGGTGTGAATCCCTTTCCTGAACACCTCGCGCCCTGTTTCGATGTCGAAGAGCTCGAGATAACGGGACGCGTTGATCACTGCTCCGGGCCCTCTCCGCGCTCCGCGCTTCCACGTGCTCGTTTTGTCAAAGGGGACGGGAAGGAGAACGATTCCGGCATTTTCGTACGCAGAGAATGCACGGGAAAGCCCGCAGAAATTGTGTGGAATTCTTTGTTTCATGTCTCTGTACGCTTATGCAACAATGAGCACTGCCGCGGCGATTACGGTGGTCCAGTGGCCGCTTTTATCCCCTTCTGCGGACTGACAGATATGCCTGGTTTTGATGATGTGGCCGCTTGCCCTGTATACCTGTTTTCTCTCATCCCACGCAAGCTCCGGGTCGAATTCGATGCCGAGGGTGGTTGCGAGCATCGTTGCAGCAAGGTCTTCGGCATAATCACCTGAGATCCGCGCAGTCTCTCCGAAGGAGTGATGCTCCGAGATATATCCGTAATTGTTCTGATCTTTGGGTACAGCCACGCCGATCGCCGATGATATGAGCCTGCTCGGCTCGTTTGTGTCGTTTCTTGCCATGATGCAGAAGGTAATCTGACCGGGTTGGATGAGCTTCAGCCCCTCCGTTTTTGATACAATAAAACAGTTCGGGGGAAGAATGCTCGAGACGTACACAAGGTTGCATTTTTCGATTCCGGCGTTTCTCAGCGCCACTTCAAAGGATGAGAGCTTGTCCTTGTGCACACCGACCCCTTTTGTAAGAAACATTTTTTTCGGTATCATAGTCTCTCACTCTCCATTGTTGAGAAAATCGTTGTAACGCTTCGGATTTCTCTTTTTCCAGGACTGCCTGTGATAGGCGTAGCTCGCGATGAGCGGCGCCGCGACGGTCGCCTCACAGAAGAGCATCTGTTCGTTTCCGCTGTCTACCTTCCCCCACGAGTGAGCTTCCCTGAGTGTTGAGCCGGAGAGCCCTCCGTCTCTCTCGTCTGCAACGGTGATCTGCATCGCATATTTGTGCATGGGCACGTCTTTTCCCAGAATGTCGGCTGCCACGGTGACGTCCTGCGCAAAATTTTTGGGTACACCACCGCCGATCATGAAAAGACCCGTATCCCCGGATGCGATTTTTATCTTTGTGAGCTCCAAAAAGTCCTTCACCGAGTCGATCGTCACCTTCGGTTTTTTCCCTTTGTGCCACTGGTAGGCGACAAGGCCGAAGCCCGCGCTCGAATCGGAGAAGGCGGGAACAAAGATCGGAATCCCGTGCTCGAAGGATTTTCGAACCACCGACTCCTCTCCTTTCCCGTTTTCGTGAAGAAAGCGGCCCATATGCTCGATGAACTCACGAGACGAGTGAGGCTTCGGGGTGAGTCGTTCTGCTATCTCTTTTACGGTCATGTCGCAGATTCTCAGCTCATCTTCACTGATGTAGGTGTCGTAGATCCTGTCGATTCCCGCCTTCATGAGCGTGCCGTCGTCTGCGTGCGGCGAGCCCCTGTAGTGACGGAATCCAAGGGCTTCGAAAAAGTCCTGGTCAACGATGATTGCTCCGGTTGAGACGATGACATCAACCATGCAGTGTGAGGCGAGGTCGTGGATCATTTTTCCCAACCCAGCGCTGAAAAGCGATCCGGCAAGGCAGAGTATGATCGTGCACGCGGGGTCTTCGAGCATTTCGTCGTATAGGTGTGCGCAGCGTGCGAGGTTTTTTGCCTGAAACGCCATGTTCGCATACTGGTCGATGATGGGGCCTGCATCAAAGCGCGTGATGTCGATGTGACCTATTTTCTCGCCCAGAATGTCGCTTTTTTCCATTGAAAGCCTCCGTAGAAGTGCTTTTGGGTTGCCCACACAGCTCAAAGATTTTTTTCAGAGATAAAAATACCACTTCTTTTTGGAAAAATACACTGTTCTGTAAAAAAAGTCTCTCTCCAGTTAGCATGCGTGAAGGTTATAGGAAATTCGCGGATTCCATGAATATACGATATTCTTCTTCATTCCGCCACCTGGGTATGGTACAATAGAGTGGGGAAAAAATGGGTGGACCGATCGAAAAGATTCGAGTCCACAGCCTCAGCGGGGGAGCCAAAAGGAGAGACAGGTGAAACTGTGGGAGCCTGTAGAAATAAAACGGGAAAAAGAGTATCACTGGCGTATCGGAAACGTGCGAATCTGGTGTACGCGGACCGACGGGGAATGGATGCTTGCCTGGGAGCACGGCGAGGATGAGGAGGCTGAATCAGAAGTCGCAACCACACTGCACCCCAAGCCCGAGCACCTCACATGGGAGCGGTATGTGTGCGACAAAAAAACAGACAACCTTCAGCTCGTCCCAGTGCTTCAGGACCGCGCAGTAGTGGTGAGCTCAGACATCACGTTGAAGATCCTTCCGGACAGCAAAGCGCTTTTTTTCGTGGGGATTCCCGTGTGGGCGCGCGTTCACATCGGTACCCAAAAGGATGCTGCGCTTGCAGAGATCCCGACACAGATTCTTTCCAACACCTGGTTTGGAGACCCCACCACAGGTGAGCTCTGCTACAGCCTGCAGTCGCGGGCCGGAATGGATATCAAGCACATCCCGCTTTCACCCCACAAGGCAGTGTGCCCTGTGCTTTTGGTGAACAGTTCCACCGGGAAGCTGGACTTTCAGAAGCTGAACATTCATGTCGAGCACCTCAGGGTGTATGCCGGGACAAATCGGTTGTGGACAAATGAGGTGAGCATCAGGTTTTATGGTGAGGACCAGCCGGGTCAGGTGGAGTTTTCCAATAAGGCCCCCTCGTTCGAAAAACCTTTGACCCTCCTGACAGAAGAACGTATTCCCACGTCGCAGAGCATTCTGAAGAAAAGCTTCGGCATACTCAGACACTTTACAAATTTCTGAAAGGGGTGATCGTCCATGCTCGAGATATTCTCGGCCGGTTTTGAAAAGGTATTGAGCCCTGATTCTCTGATGATTGCGCTCCGGGTGGCGATCGTGCTTGCGGCGGGTTTTATCCTTTTGAAAATCATGAATTTTTCCGTGGGGAGGGTTACAAAAAAGCGTTTTTCACAGCAGACTGCGATGCTCGTCAAAAAAGGGATTTTCTACATCGGTGCGTTTATCATTCTTGTGAGCGTGCTGCGGCAGCTCGGGTTCAAGCTCACTGCACTGCTCGGTGCTGCGGGAATTGCGGGCATAGCCATCGGTTTTGCCGCGCAGACGAGCGTTTCAAACATCATCAGCGGGCTGTTTCTCATCTCCGAGAAACCCTTTGCAGTGGGCGATGTCATAAAAGTCGGGGGGACAATGGGGATCATTCTCTCGATCGATCTCCTTTCGGTGAAGATACGCACCTTCGATAACCTGTATGTGCGCATCCCGAACGAGCAGCTGATCAAGACAGAGGTCACGAATATCACGAGGTTTCCGATCAGGCGCATGAACATCGATGTGAGCGTTTCGTACAAGGACGACCTGGCAAAGGTAAAGGACCTGCTTTTAGACATTGCGAAAAAAAACCCGTATTGTCTGGACAACCCGGAGCCGTTTTTCATCATAAAGGAGTTTGGGAATCACGGGATCGAGCTCCTCCTCGGAGCCTGGTTTTCCAAGACCGACTACGTGCAGCTGAAGAACTCGCTCATGGAGGAAATCAAAAACAGGTTCGATGAACAAGGAATCGAAATACCGTTCCCCCACATAAGCGTGTACGCGGGGTCAAGGACAGAGCCCTTTCCCATACAGGCGGTTAAAACCCCCGATTAGGCCCGGGTTCTGCCGGGGTTCACACAACGGATGAAAGGAGAAGACATGATGAGGCGAAAGGCGAAGATTGCCGGGCAACCGCCCGGAACCATGGTGTTCACAGGAGAGAAAAAAGTCGAAAACGCACGGGTCACCATGATCGAATACGACGAGAGCTTTTCTGAAGAAAAAGAGGTTCAGAACGTAGAGGAGTGCGTTCCCGCAAAGAAGAAATCCTCCGTGTACTGGATCAACATGGACGGGCTTCACGACACCCGGCTCATTGAGACCCTGGGGGAAAGCTTCGGCCTGCACCCCCTCGTGCTCGAGGACATCGTGAACATCGATCAACGGCCAAAGATTGACGAGTTCGAAGAATATCTGTTCATCGTGTTGAAGATGATTATGTATCAGAACGACAGGGGGAAGATCGACACCGAGCAGGTGAGCCTCGTCGTGGGGAAAAACTTCGTGATCTCTTTTCAGGAGAGGGAAGGTGATGTCTTCGGTCAAATAAGAGAGCGCATACACATGGCAAAGGGGCGGATACGAAAAATGGGGGCGGACTACCTCGCCTACGCGCTCGTTGATGCAATCATCGATCATTACTTCGAGGTCCTCGAAAAGACCGGAGAGCAGCTCGAAGCGCTCGAGGAAGAGCTTCTTTCAGATCCGCGGCCGGAGACGTCGGCCAAGATCCACGGGACCAAGCGTGACCTCATCTATCTTCGAAAATCGGTGTGGCCTCTGCGTGAGATCATCGGAAATCTCGAGCGGGGAGAGTCGGGTATCATGAAATCAACCACGCGTGTGTTCCTCAGGGATGTATACGACCACACGATCCAGGTTATCGACACACTCGAGACCTACAGGGACATGATCTCCGGACTGCTCGAAACGTATCTTTCGAGCATCAGCAACAAGATGAACGAGGTGATGAAGGTGCTGACGCTCATTGCCACTATCTTTATCCCGCTCACCTTTATCGCAGGCATCTACGGGATGAATTTTCAGCGCATGCCTGAGCTCGGGTGGCGCTGGGGGTATTTCACCGTGCTCATCGTGATGGGGTGTATAGGCGTGGCAATGTTGATCATTTTTAAAAAAAGGCGGTGGTTGTAGCCGCGTGTCCGCTGCGCGACGAACATCGATCAGGGAGTGCACTATTATTTCAATTTGAGATGGGGAAAAGGAGAATCACAATGCATGCTCAACTTTCGGAACAGATCCGCGCACATATTCTCCGTTCGCAGAAAAGCGAAATTACGGAGTACCACATCTACTCGAGACTTTCAGAATCCATCAAAAAGAAAAAAAACAGCGAAGTACTCCGCCGTATCGCAGAAGACGAACACCGGCACTATGAATTCTGGCGCACGCACACGGGAAAAGAGGTGAAACCGAACCGCTGGAAGATATTCTTTTTTTTCTGGGTGGCAAGGATCTTCGGCCTCACCTTCGGGATCAAGCTCATGGAGCGGGGAGAAGAGCAGGCACAGATAAACTATGCGGAAATCACCGCCTCTATACCCGAGGCGCAGAAGATCGTGGATGACGAAAACAACCACGAAAAGGAGCTGATCAGTCTCATCGATGAGGAGCGTTTGAACTACGTCGGCTCAATCGTGCTGGGCCTCAACGATGCGCTGGTGGAGCTGACCGGTGCTCTTGCAGGACTCTCCCTCGCGCTCAGGGACACCAGGCTTATCGCACTCGCAGGGCTCATCACCGGAATCGCCGCTTCCCTTTCCATGGCCACTTCGGAGTACCTCTCCACAAAGTCCGAGGGAAAAGCAGATCTGGCGCTAAAGTCGTCCTTTTACACCGGCATCGCCTATATCGTGACCGTTATGCTGCTCATTCTTCCCTATCTCTTTTTCAGCAGGTACATGGTGAGCCTGGGCGTGACCCTCTGCATCGCGGTGTGTATCATATTCTTTTTCAACTACTACATATCAGTGGCAAAGGACTACTCATTCAAAAAGAGATTCGTTGAGATGGCGTCTCTCAGTCTGGGTGTGGCGGTTATCAGTTTCTTCATCGGCTTTCTGATACGCCTGTTCCTCGGTGTGGAAGTGTAGTGCGAGCTCGTGTATTCGGGAAAAAATGCTCACAGCTCGAAACCGAGGCCGGGCGCGTTTGATGCATAGAGCGTCCCTTTCTTGAGGATCACTGCATTTCTTGTGGAATCGTTTTTCAGGCCGAGAAACCCGTCGAGATCCGCGTAGAGCACATTCGGGCGTGCGAGGGCAAAATGAAGCCCTGCTGCGATACCGAGCGCAGCCTCGTCCATGCACCCGACCATTACCTCGAGCCCGGCAGAGCGTGAGACTGCATTGATCATCAGCGCCTCGTGTATGCCGCCCACCTTCATCAGCTTGATGTTTACCATGTCGATGAGATCGCCGCGCGCGAGGCGGAACGCATCCCGTAAACTGTGAACGCTTTCGTCCGCCATCACAGGGATGGGAACGCTTCGGGAGATTTTTCCAAGCAGGTGCGCGTTACCGGCAGGCGTCGGCTGCTCGATGAGCTCAATGCGAAATGGGGCGGTCTTTTTCACAAACCGCACCGCTTCATCAACCGTGTAGCCCTGATTTGCATCGAACCTGAGTTCGATTTTCCCCCCCACCGCCTCTCTCACACCGGCCACCTTTTGGACGTCCTCATCAAGATTGAGCCCTCCCTTGAGCTTGATGGCGGAAAACCCCTGAGAGACGTACTCCTTTGCCCGTGCTACAGTATCAGTGACAGGGATGATGCCGATGGTGATGCTCGTTTTGATGCGGGTGCGAAATCCGCCGAGAAGCTTCCACAGCGGCATCCCGCAGACCTTTCCCAGGATGTCGTAAAGCGCCATGTCGATGCACGCGAGCGCTGAAGGATGGCCTTTCAGAAATCGCTTCAGCCGTTCGAGGTGAAGGGAGTAGCGAAGAGGGTCTTTTCCTTTCAAATATGGTGCCGCGATGTTTTGTACTACGGATAAAACGGAATCAGCGCTCTCTTTGGTGACATGCCGGTCAGGTGCCGCGCACCCGCAGCCAGTAATGCCTGCGTTCGTCTCCATGCGCATGAACACGTTTGTTGCGGATTCCACACGCTCGTAGGCGATCTGGTAGGGCTCCTCGAGTGCCATATGCTCTGCCCATGTATCGATAGCAGTGATCTTCATGGTCAGTACCGTTTTTCGTAGATCTCGTCGAGTGTCATGTTCATGAGCTCTGCAACGAAACGAACCAGTTGCTCGGTCATGATCTGCCAGATCCGCTCTCCTTTTTCCCTGCTCGCTTTTGTCGGGTCACCCAGCACGCCGCTGGTGGAAATCAGTTCCGTCCGTGTGAACCACTCCACACTCCTGCTCGAGCTGAAATCTAGGTATCTGCTGGAAAAATTCGGAACAAACTTTTTTGCCTTTTCCACGTCCACGAGATGAGGGCGTGTTGCAAGCGCGGTGCTCGTTTCGATTTCACCTGCATGTGCGTCGTTCCGCGTTTCGATTATTCTGCTGATGTCGATATCGCTCGTTTCTCCGGTATCGACGCAGGTGAAAATGCGGGCGTCTCTGTTGATCATCTGCGCTGCGTTTTTCAGAGAAGGTGTGTTTCCGCCGTGGCCGTTGATGATGATGAGTTTTTTTATTCCGTGCTGTGCAGCGCTCATCCCCACCTCATAGACGAGCCGGGTGAGGGTTTCGTTCGTGATACTGAGGGTTCCGCTGAAATCCATGTGGTGGTACGAGACGCCGTAGGGAATCAACGGCAGAACGACCGGCTTGGGATCTGAAAAAGAGGAGGCAACAGAGCGCGCGAGGTAATCCGCGTCGAATGCGTCTGTGTCGAGCGGCAGGTGCGGGCCGTGCTGCTCCGTGGAGCCCACGGGAAGGAGCGCGAGATCGATCTGTTTAAAATGTTTTTTTGCCTCAGGCCATGTGAGCTCTCCGAGGATATGCTGCTTTTTTCGAACGTGTTCGGTCATTCAAGCTCCTCCTCATGTATCTGAAATCGGGTCAAATGAGACCCACGAACCGCCTTTTTTTTTCAATGCCCCTGATGCGTGTTTCATCTGCAGCTCAATGACTTTTTCTCTGATCTCTTTTGGAACCGCGTTTATAGGTGAGTTTTCGCTGTCGAAACGGAGATGCTCGATTTCAGGATGGGGGCTCAAGGTTTCCTGCGCCTCGATCCGGTTCATCTCCGAGAGTAGGTACCGCGTGTGTTCGCTTACTGCAGATTCCTGGTGGAGATGCGTGTGTGCAAGGCCTTGGAGGCAGTTTCTAACCTGCTTTTCTGTGTAACCGAATTGTGTGGGGTCGTCACCGAGCGCGATGAGCATTGAAACGATTCTGTGACACTTTTCACACTTTCCGCATGGAACTGCGCGCCCCTTTTCGATGTGTGTCATGTGGCAGGAGAGCTGGTTTTTTTGAAGATGCGGGTAGCGTTGGGCAAGCATCCTGAGAACGAGGAACTCGGAGAGTGAGCGTACAATAGAGAAAAGGACCAGATTCCACCCCTTCTTTTGAAAATAGTCCGTGAGCGCGCGGTCGAAAAAGATGCTCTGATCGAAAAGCCCGTCGTAGTTTGGAATACCTTGAAAATCAGCCGTTATTGTGGTATCGTACTCGTCTCCGATGACGACGGCGCAGATGCCGCGTTTTTTCAGCAGAGGGAGCACGCCGAACAAAAACACCGCGACTGTCCACAGACGGATCGGGTAGTCATCTGCCCTCAGGGTGAAGAAATCGTGGCGCACGAAGGGTAGATGCCCGAGCATCCACGTGAACAGACGGTCGGAGTTCGTCCATACGCGTGCCGTGCGGGGAACGTGGTCTCTGAAAAAGCGGTAGCTGTTCAGTGCGGTGTACCAGTGTCTGCCCGATTCGTTGACAAACAGGGGATGTGTCTCATTCCCGATCTCATTCAAAATTCCGAAGCTGAGGAGGCTTTCCTTGCCGCCGCTGAGGAGGACTCCGTAGCGGTTTTTGCGGGTTCGCCACTGCGCGGTGTGCGCGCTTGCCTTTTGGTCGGGAAACACGAGCTCCGCCGCTGCATACCACTGTTTCTTGATCACAGGTGTCTGCGGAAACCCTTTGACAACAAAGGGGTTCGGTTCAAGCAGCTTTTTCACGTAGATTTCGCGGGCAGTGTTTTCCGCCATTTCCCGGAGGAATCGCTTGTCATGCTCGTCGTAGGGGCCGCGGAACACGATTTCATTGCAGAACAGCGCATAGTTCATCGCGGCCTGAGCGGCAATCATGTGCGCGAGATTTTTCGACCCATCGTCGTCGGGATCAAACACGTGTTCCTCGAAGCGGTAGATGAGCTCAAAGGTGTCGACCGTCCCGTTTTTTACCACCGAGTAAGGAGCTTTGAAACGGTCGTTGTATATCCGGACCGGTCCAATTTCAAGAGTGTCGAACGCGACGAGGTGTTCGAGTGTGTTGTTCGGCTCGGTAAATCTTTGTTGGAGAGCGCCGAGATACTTTCTATGCACACGGTTGCGAAACCGTGTGAGGTGGGAAAGGAGCCCCGCTGCACCGTGCACGAGCACGTCGACCGCGGGAAGCCCTGTCTCCATTGAAATCAGGCGGCTCGCGTCGAGAATCGATGCTTTGTCGAGCCCTTCGTGGTTCACGGTGATTGCGGCAATTCGAATTTCCGAAACTGATTCGATTGCCCGTATCTGCGTGCGGAGTGGGTGAAGCGCATAGCCTGGAAAGCCGTCGTATATTTTTCTTGCGGGCGCATGCTGGAGCACGACTGCATCCGGGCGGCCGGCGGAGAGGATTTCGAGCCCGCCCGGGTAGGCCGGGTTGAGCAGGCTGCCCTGCCCTTCGATGATGATGACATCGGGCTTTTTTTCCTTCCACGCCAGCCACACCGCATGCTCAATCTCGCCCGTGACGAAGTCTGAAACCAACGAATCGAGGATCAAACCGTAGCGTACTCCCTGCATCCACGCGGTCTGGCCCGTGCCCACAACCTCTACGGCAAGCCCTGCAGTTTCAAACGCATCCGCAAGCATCCATGCTGTTGTCCGCTTTCCGATTGCAGAGTCAGTGCCGAGCACTGCGATTTTCAGAGAATCCACTTCCTCGATTTTTCCGCAAAAAAAGTGAAGCTCACCTCTGGGCGGAGGTTTTCTCACGTCGCGAATTTTCACCCCGTGCTCTTGTGCGAGGTCAGCGATCTCTTTGTCGTCAGAGAGGATGTCGTGAAGCCCGCAGTCCACATTGAGGCCGAGTCGTATTGCCTTTTTCACATCATCACGTCCCCGTGCGCTCAGCCGCCCACCGTCAGGAGCGAGCCCAACGACAAAATGAGTGGCATCGGTTCCTGCGTCGTGCGCCTTCCGCACGGCTTCTTCTACACCGCGGTAGATCGGAATCCCTGCTCTTTTCCCGTCGAGCACAGCTCCCGCGTCCTTCCCGCTTTGCCGTGAGTCGATGACCGAGAGCACCCTGTAGCGCCTGGTTCTTCGGACGAGCCCGTGCGCGGTCTTTCCGTTGGTGGTGTGAAACGCCCCCTCACAGTACACGACGGCGTTCCCCTCGGGAAACTCAGTCATTATTTTCTCCCAGTGATGATCGCGACATACCGGTCGTTTGAAAGGGGGGTTGCTTTGTGTGCGCTCACGAGCGCGATGAGTCCTGCGGTGGACGCAGGAAGCACGTTCATCCCCTCCTGCCCTCTGATGATTCGCGCATAGTACGTCATGTTCCTGTCCGAAACGTACGCCGCAAATCCGTCTGAGGAGCGGATCGCGGCCAGTGCGTGGTCACCGTCAATGGAGTGCCAGTTAATGAGGGGTTCGTTAACCTTCGTTTCCTGTATTTGCTTTGATCTGAGATCTTCACACATAGGCAGGTTTTTCAGATACGCCTGTACGATGGGATTTTTTCTGAATGCAGACCCTGCGATGATTTTCGGAATGCGCGATGTCTTTCCCCGCCTGTACAGACTGAGGAACCCTCTGTGTATACCCGCGCAGGTGGTGCCGTTCGACACGGGCACCGACACTGCTGCCGGAGCGTCGCGGAGCATATCGTATATCTCATATGCGATTTCACCGTAGGCACTGAGCTGAATGGCTGTGTTTTCTCCCCCGGGATTTGCGTCGTAGATTTCTTCTTCAGAAGCCGTCTGCTGCGATACGCTTACTGCGTGCTCGTAGTCTCCCGAAACCCGGATGATCCGGGCGCCGAGCTTCTCGATTTCCGAAACGCGACTGGTATGATAGGTTTCGGGAATGTATATAAAGCAGCGCAGGCCCGCAAGATATGCTGCGAGTGCCACCGCAACGCCGTAATTGCCGCAGGTGGCCACAGTAATCGCATCGAATCCCCTCCGGAGCGCGTCCATTGCCTGGGCGAATGCAATGCGGTCCTTCTGGGTTCCGGTCGGGTTACCTCCTTCGAACTTCAAAAAAATCTGACGGAGGCCGATCTCGCGCTCTATATTGCGTGCCCTGTTCAGCGCGGTGTCCCCGACCTGAGACTCGAATATGTCCTCATAGGCCTCCAGACGCTTTTCGAGAGGATACTCAGGTGAAGCGGCGATTTTTTTCTGGCTTTCAGTGTCAGTGAGAATCTCTGTAGTGTCGGAAAGCGCCCCGTCGAGGAGAGTGTTGCCCTGACCGTTTTCTGAATCTGGAATGGGAAAAGTATGTTCTATGTCATTCATCGAAACCATACCGCTCTTTGGGATGGAGAATTCATTTGTTCATTTTTTCCTCATATGACGAAGAGTGCCGTGTTCGGGATCAACGAATTGTAGAGAAGATGACAGAAAAAGTAAAAAATATCAAGTGAAATGAAGATGAAAAAAAATGACAAACAGACGGTTTTGTTGCCTGTTCGCGGGTTTTCGAACCTTGCGCACACGTGCCTTTAAATCTTTTTCCCTTTTGAATTCCTGGAATATAAGGTACAATATACCAATAACTTGAAAATCCAAGGAGGGTACCATGGGAAAATTCATCATCGGGATCATTATCGGTATCATCGTCATCGTGTTCATGGTGCAAAACGTTGAAGTGGTTGAAGTAAGCTTTCTCGCGTGGTCCGTATCCATACAGAGGGCAGTCATGATTCTGATCGTGTTTGTCGTAGGTATCGGTCTGGGATTTGTCGTGAGAAGCATCGGGTACAGAAAGAAAAAAAAGAAGGTCCAAAGACAGGAAGAGGAGCTCATACAGGAACGCTGAAAAAAAGGCGTATTCAAAGAGTCACAGAGCGAAAACCAGAAAAAGGCGTATTAAAAAACAAGAAAACATTACGAAGCGCTGAAAGAAGGTGTATAGGTGAACAGGTGCCTTTGAATGGATCACGCACAAAGGCCACCGGACGGCGACATATTTCCAGTAATTACACCACGAGCACGATCTGTATATCGCACACATTGGTGTTCGTGGGGCCTGTCTTCAGAAGAGCGCCTGTTTTTTCGTAAAAAGTGTATGAGTCGTTGTTCTGAAGATATTCCCCGATATTCAGGTGGAGAGATGCGCTTTTTTTAAGAACCGCGACGCAGGCGAACGCGCCGGCAGCATCTGTGGGGCCGTCGTTTCCGTCAGTCGCTGCAGAGAGAAAGAATATCCCTTCCGGATCTCTTTCCCTGCTCAATGCAGAAAGAAATGAGAGCGCGCACTCCTGATTTCTTCCTCCTTTCCCGTTTCCGTGCAGGGTAACAGTCGTTTCTCCGCCTCCGAGGATGCAGGCGGGTTTTTTACACAGGAGGTCGTGAAGGTGAACGTCACGGGCGATTCCGTGATAGACCTGAGCAATTTCAGAGGCCTCTCCGGTGATCCGCGAGGAGAGCACCCGTGTGTGGTACCCGCGTGTGGACGCGTGTTTTTCACCAGCGCGGAGCGCCGTCAGGTTTGTTCCGATGAGAATGTGTTTCACCGATGAGAACAGGGGATCGCCCTTTTTCGGCGTTTCTTCTATGAGGCCCTTTTTCCCCGCATCGAGCACGCGAAGG
>Ga0315545_1000416_pt1 | contig 45826 bp, 36 predicted proteins | sample SalMarSW160210MG_FD_203096 | JGI IMG/M metagenome (GOLD analysis project Ga0315545, IMG submission 203096) | Salt marsh sediment microbial communities from the Plum Island Ecosystem LTER, Massachusetts, United States - Salt Marsh Sediment SW1602-10 ...
TGGCATCAGCAAATATATAGCGATTATCCCATTTCGATGGTTGATATTAATAAAGTCCAGATAACCGATGACTTCTGGCTGCCTAAAATTAAGACGGTTCAAAGCACAACCATTCCATTTGCCTTTGATAAATGCAGCAAAGAGGGTCGAATGGACAACTTCCTCATCGCCGGCGGCAAAAAGCAGGGCAATGTCCTCGGAAAGATGCCTTTTGACGATTCCGATGTATATAAAATCATTGAAGGAGCATCTTACTCATTGATAAGTGTCCCTGACAAACAGCTCGATGCTTACCTCGATTCGGTTATAGCCGTTATCAGCACCGGCCAGGAACCTGATGGGTACATTACGACCTGGTTTACCATCGACCCCAACAATCCGCCTGCCCCCTGGACGCAAAAGACAGGCCGTCGCTGGACCGGTGAAGCAAGTAGTCACGAGCTATATAATAGCGGCCACCTGTTCGAAGCTGCCTTCGCACATTTCGCAGCTACCGGCAAACGCAATCTGCTGGATATCGCAGTCAAAAATGCCGACTTACTGGTCCGCAGTTTCGGCCCGGGCAAACTTACAATACCACCCGGCCATCAGATTGTTGAAACAGGTCTCATTAAGCTTTACCGAATTACTCGAAACGTTAAATATCTTCAGCTCGCTAAATTCTTTCTCGACCTGCGAGGTGACCCGAACACGCACTCGCTCTACGGTGCCTACAGCCAGGACCATATACCCGTTACACAGCAGACCGAAATCACCGGCCACGCCGTCCGGGCGGTCTATATGTATGCGGGTATGACCGATATCGCTGCCATCTATAACGATAAGGCATACTTAAAAGCGGTGAATAATATCTGGAACAATCTCAACGAAAGAAAAACGTATATTACAGGCAGTATCGGCGCCAGACACGAGCAGGAATCGTTAGGCGCAGATTACGAGCTGCCCAACCTGACAGCTTATTGCGAAACCTGTGCTGCGATAGGCAACCTCTATTGGAACAATCGCCTGTTTATGCTCACAGGCGACGCAAAATACTATGATTGTTTAGAACGCACCTTATACAATGGCTTGATTTCAGGATTGTCCCTCGATGGAAAAAGCTTCTTTTACGTAAACCCGCTCGAAGCCGACGGCAAATTCACCTTCAACCAGGGCTCATGTACCCGCCAGAGCTGGTTCGACTGCTCCTGCTGCCCGACAAATCTGGTTCGTTTTATCCCTTCCCTGCCCGGCCTTGTTTACGCCCGGCAGAAAGACTCCCTCTTCGTCAATCTTTATGTATCCAGTAAGGCCAAAGTTACTGTAAATAATAAGCCTGTAACTATCGAACAAAAGACCGATTACCCCTGGCAGGGTGATATTAATATAATAATTACCCCTGTCGCCCCCCAGCGATTCACTCTGAAACTTCGCATCCCCTGCTGGACGCAAAACCGGCCTCTGCCGGGCGGCTTGTATTCTTATACAGATACTAAAAGTGACAAAATCATTATCACAGTCAACGGCCGGCAAATCGACTATGATACATCTCTCGGTTACGCCGCAATTACCCGAGAATGGAAAGTGGGTGACACGGTTACTATAAAGCTGCCTATGACTATCCGCCATGTAATCGCCCGCGAAGAGGTTAAGGACGACCGCAATAAAGCTGCTCTCGAATATGGTCCTATTGTGTATTGTGTAGAGGGCATAGATAACAATAATTTGGCAGGCCTCACCTTACCGGATAACGCCCCATTAAAGCTGGTAAAACGAAACGATTTGCTAAATGGCGTCAATGTAATAACAGGTGATGTCCCCGCCAAAAATGGTCACGGCACATTGAAACTCACCGCTATTCCATATTACACTTGGTCGAACCGAGGCCCCGGCACTATGAAAGTCTGGCTTCCGAGAAAATAAAGCTGGCAAATAAGTAAAACACAAGAGTAATTGATAGATCCCTCGACTGCGCTCGGGAAAAGATTGGGTTTGAATTGGGTTCGTTTTGACCAAATGTCCAATTTGCATTTTTCATTATAACTCATTGTGGATACTGCTATTATCGCCACTTGACTTTTTTGAAAATTGGGTTCGTTTTGCATAATTAAGTTATTTTTGATTGAAATTTCCGTTATAGACGTACAATCTCCGCTTCCGCCACAGCAAGTAAAGTTTCATCCACAGAGAATAAAGAGAAGTAAATTATAAACAGTATCAATTGGTTATTGGTAACCGCTCATTAGTAATTCCTCTAAAAAGTTTCAGTTTCGAGAACAGACGTTCTCTCATAATTAGGCGAACCTGCGCGTTTGATTCGAAAAATCAAGTATTTTTCGAAGGCAAAAATCTTGTAAGCTCTTATAAAACAAGGAGTTAAAAATTTTTGAAAAAATTTGATTTTTCTTTTTAACTACCCCCATTTTTGATTGAATTCCACTCAAGCACCGCGGGGCTTTTTTATCTAAATTGCTTGTGCTGCCGGAGGCCACCCCAGAGAGATAGCGAACGACACCCTGATGAGATAGTAAAAGACACATCTCACAGGGCAGGCATCTAACGGGGCAGGCAACGAGGAGCATTAGATACGGCGGAGCGAAGCTACGAAAGGACACAACCGCAAAGATTTGTTTTTGAGGTCTTGAAAATTTGGTGAATTTTTATTAAAATTCGCTATGCGATTAAGGGAACATTAAAGAACAGGATGCAAAAGAGCACTTTAAATATCGTAGGGATTGCAAGTCTAATCTTATCGATTTCAGCCGTTATAGTACCTGCGATTATATTCGTTATACATCCTTTTACTACTGATGAGGGATCTGTTTTTTTTCTCATTGTTTTATATCTATTTCAGGTGCCTTTCTATATTATTGTTGTAAGTGCATTAGTCACAGGCATAATTGCTCGCAAGTCCATTTTTGGATTGTTCGGCTTGAACATCTCATTGGTTTGTATTGGGCTTGCGATATGCGGCTGGATGTATTTCTTCTACATGTTATTTTTTGGGTTATCCGGTTTTAGGTTTTGAATTCATTAAGCAATATTAGAGCCGCGCATTGCTGTAGCTGCCGGAGGCCGCAACGAGGAAGCATAAAGTAAGTATGCCGAAGGCATACGGAAAAAACGGTATCCGAGCAGAAGGCAGCACAAGCAATTGGGTTCCCGTTAACGACATACGGGGATCTGCGCTTCGCTCCGAGAGGACGCAACAGCAAAAGTGGCTGTCTCTAGTTTTACTAGTTTTCACTTGGTTTGATTTGGTATTTCTCTAACGTGAAAAGGTAAAGAACACTGTATCTGATTATCAATGGCCAGATCAATCCTATATTGCCCATATTTTTCAAACTTTAGTCTTTGAATATTCAGAACAATATTAGTAGCTGTCGAATCCATATCATCTCCAATACGTATATTCACATTACCTTCCAATTTAGGGCCGATCGATTTACCATCTTCATCAATTATATGGATTCTTATTGGATGGTTACCTTCTTCAATATTCTCGAACCGTATTCTTGCTGCGATGGCACAAGCTGGGTGTACAATGGGCATTTTCTTAGCGAAAATACTATCGAAAGCCCCTAAAATATTTAATTTTCCCCGTTGGTCTGTTGCGGCATCACATAATAAAAAAGCTTCAATATTCATTTTTCCCCTTTTTATAATACAGTGTTTGTCTAGTGCAATTTTGATCGATTATTTATGCCTCACTATTTTCTCCTTCCCACCCATATACGGCTGAAGGGCGTTCGGTATTGTTACCGAGCCGTCTTCCGTTTGGTAAAGCTCAAGAATCGGGATGAGTATTCGTGGCGATGCGATTACGGTGTTATTTAATGTATGGCAGAATAAGTTCTTCTTCGTAGCGGAGTCTTTATAACGCAAATTCAATCGGCGTGTCTGAAACTCGTAAAATTTACTTGCGCTGTGCGTCTCGCAGTAACTATTTCGCGACGGCATCCAGGTTTCTATATCGAATTTTTTGGCCTGGCCTCTGCCTAAATCACCGGTACAGACCTTGGCAACGCGGTAGGGCAGTTCCAGTGCCAGCATAACTGCTTCGGCATTGGCTAAAATCTCATTGTGGAACCTGTTGCTCTCTACGGTGTTGTTTTGACAGATAATTACCTGCTCGACTTTGTCGAACTGATGGATTCTGTAAAGCCCGTACGTATCCTTGCCGGCGGCGCCCGCTTCGCGTCTGAAACAGCTCGACATCGCCACGTATTTTAACGGCAGCTCTTCTGCCTTTAGAATCTCACCCATATGATAAGCAGTCAGCGGCACCTCAGCAGTCCCAGCAAGGTTAAGCTTGCCTTCTTCCGTTTGGAATGGTTGCTCAAGTCCGGTTCCTATCGGAGAATATCCGGTCCCTGTACTTGCCTCATCGTTCACAATGCCCCCCTGGGAAGTTTCGGTCTTTAGCATTGCCTCATGGTTCACAATAACCCCCTCTTGGTCTTCTTCCGTTCTGTATGTCTGGTCCTCAGAGCCTGGGAAAAAGCCGGTTCCTGTCATTGCCTTATCTTTCATAAGGACTGGCACCGACATCGGCACATATCCTTTGCCGACCATAAAATCCATCGCAAACCGCAGAACCGCCCAGTGCAGCAGAGCCCCATCACCTTTTAAGATATAGTTTCTCGTCCCCGCTAATTTGACACCGCGCTCGATATCTATAATTCCAAGGTCTATTCCCAACTGCACGTGGTCTTTCGGCTCGAAATCGAACTGCCGAACTGTGCCCTCTCTTCTTATCTCAACATTTTCGGTATCATCTTTACCGGGCGGCACATCGTCGTCAGCCGGCTGGGGAACCTGCAGCATCAACTCATCAAACTCCGGCTGGCGCATCTTAATCCACTCTCGGGAGCGTTGTTCCTCTTTCTTAAGTTCTGATAGACTGGTTATTTCAGCTTCTTTTTCAACTCCCGATAGCTTTGGAATCTTTTTGTTTATTTGATTTTTGATTGTAGCAATATCTTGTAATTTTTGCTTCGTACCTCTCAGGACTTTATCCAGATCAAGCAACCTATTGATATCCACCTCAAAATGTTTGTCTTTGGCAGCTTTTTTAAATTTTTCCGGATTCTCGCGTATTTCTTTAATATCTATCATATTTTAATTTTCTCTGAAACGTCTGATGATGACAACATTATTCTGCCCGCCGAAGCCGAAGGATTCGTTCATCGCGATATTAACCTGCATATATCTCGGCTTATTCGGAACATAATCGAGGTCAAGCTGCGGGTCAGGGTCGTTTAGATTCATCGTCGGCGGAACTATATTATCGCGTATCGCCAGAACACACGTAATCAATTCTGCGGCACCTGCCGCCCCGATTAAATGGCCAAGCATACTTTTAACACTGCTGGCAGGGGTGCTTTTCGCCTTTTCCTTAAAAACTGCTTTGATGGCCTTTGTTTCTATCGAGTCGTTCTCTGCTGTGCTTGTGCCATGCGTGTTTATGTAATCCACATCGCTGTAGCTAATCCCCGCATCAGCTAATGCCCAGGTCATCGATTGTATTGCGCCTCTGCCTTGTTCGTGCATATCGGTAACTCTGAATGCATCGGAACTGCTGCCGTAGCCGACGACCTCAGCTAAAATATCCACTGCTCTTTTCTTCGCTGAACGCAGGCTTTCGAGGATAAGTATCGCCGCACCTTCACCAAGGATGAAACCATCTCTGGTGGCTGAGAACGGCCTTGAAGCTGTTTCAGGGCTGTCGTTTCGCCTCGACAACGCTGTCAGGCGATTAAAACCCGTAAGACCCAATGGGTGTATCATCGAATGCGCCCCGCCTGCAATCACTACATCCGCATCGCCCCTGCGAATCATCATCATTGCTTCGCCGACTGCTTGAGTGCTGGCTGCACAGGCCGTAAGACAGCTTCGGCTCGGCCCACGCGCACCGGTAAGTGCTGCAATATGGGCAGCCGGCATATTCGGCTCCTGCTCAAGCTCACGCATTGCCTCCATCTTACCAAATGCCACCTCCGCCCATCTGCCCCAATCCATTTCATTCTTTTCGCTGTTCCAGGCCCTGACCAGAGCTTCGAAAAATACATCATTATCAACAGAACCTTCACCCGCTCCCAGATAAATCCCCAATCTGCTGCGGTCTATCCCGTCAGTGGGTTCGTTCGTTTCGACATCAATCCCTGCCTGTCTGCACGCCTGAACCGCTGCGCCGATAGCAAATCCGGAACCGCGGTTGCTGTGCCTGTGCAGCTGAGTATTTTTTATATATTTTGTAAAGTCATAGCCCTTGACTTCAGAATCGAATGTCGTAGGAAAAGTTGAAGCATCAAAAATAGTTGTTTTAGCTACTCCGCTTTTACCTGCCAGCACAGCTTCCCAGACAGTCTCTACATCGTGGCCGAGAGGACAAACAATTCCCATCCCCGTTATCACAACACGCTCAGTTTTATTTTTGGCTATCATTTAATTTACTACTTCACCACCAAAATTTTTCAGCAATACCGCAGCTGTTTGCCCGCCATACGTATAGCTGCAGCATAATGCATAGCGAATATCGGTATCAAGCGGCTGCTTTAAAATATTTAAATTGCATCCCTCAGCTTTCCTGTCGCAATTCCTCGCGGCAGGTATCTTACCATCGGTCATTGCACAAACAGCGGCTATAACGTCAAGCGCCCCGCTTGCTGCACCGGTGTTACTCAGCATGCTTTTGGTTGGCCAGGCCGCTGTTTTCGTCGCTGCTTTGCCGAGAGCTGCTTCAATCGCTGTTGCCTCAGCCAGGTCATCAGCAGCCACTGCCGTCCCATGCGGGATAATCAGGTCCAAATCCTCCGGTTTTATTTGCGTATCTGCCATTGCCTTTTCTATTGCTATTTGAATGCCTTTACCATCCGGCTCAAGACGTTCGTAAGCAGGATTGATATTGTTACTGTGACCGATTCCTATTACTTCGGCATAAATTTTTGCGCCCCGTCTTTCTGCATTTTGCAGATTTTCGAGTATCACTACGCCAGCCCCTTCACCGAAAACCGAGCCTTTGGCCTCGGTATCAAAAGGCCTGCAGGCCGATGTCGGGTCGTCATTATTTTCAATTGTAGCTCTTTTCAGCAGGCACTGCCGAATCATAACTATAGGATTGACCTTTGCCTCAGCCCCGCCAGCCAGGGCAATATCGCTATCCCCACGAGCAATAATCTGTACTGCCTCTCCTATTGCCAAATGTGCAGCCGCCTCAGCACATGTGATAGTATTGCTCGGCCCTTCAATATCGTGAATAATACCTATATGGCAGGCTAACATATTGGGCAGATACTTCAGCAACCATAAGGGTGTGACCATCTCAAGACCAACTTTGCCCCACTTACGAATGTCAAATTTACCTTCTGTAACACTTGCTGCAGCCGCAGGAGCCAGCTCAGCCAAATCACAGCTTATAAGACCCGCGCCCAGATTGATTGCCATGCGTTCCGGGTTCACATTGACCTTTTCCGGGTCGATTCCCTTTGTAATAAGTCCGCTGTTAGATAGCGCTTCGTTTGCCGCTATAACTGCCAGTTCGATGTCTCTGGACATCAGTTTTATGGCCTTGCGATAGCTCTTTGGCACGTAGTGCTGTATCTTGTAATCAGGAACTTGTCCTGCTAATTTGCAGTCGAAACCAGCCGGGTCAAATGCGCCAATCTCCCTTATCCCACACCTGCCGGTGCACAGACCCTTCCACATATCACCAACGGTTAATCCAAGCGGGCTTACAGCACCCAGGCCGGTTATTACTACGCGAGCTGAACTCATCAATCTTGCCCCGATTCCGCAGCGCCGGAACTGCTGTCAGCAGAAGGCAGGCTATGCAAAAGTGATTTGAACGTGTCAGTGAATACGAAATTTTCCTTCGGGAACTCTTTGCCGGCAAGGTTCTGGTCAATATGGCTAAACATCAAATCTATCTCGGCGACCAGCTTCTCCCCGCAGGTAATCCTGCCGTTTATGCTTGCCGCTTCAGGGGCAATGCTTTCAATCTTCGCATATAATTTTAATGTATCGCCGGGCTTTACATAGTCAAAAAAAACACACTTTTTAATCTTCGCAAGAATAACTTTTTCCTTAAAACGATTTGCCTCACCGACAAGTATCCCTGATGTCTGGGCCATCGCTTCTATGCATAAAGTCTCCGGCATAACAGGAAAACCGGGGAAATGGTCGTGTAAGTGCTCCTCAGCAAGCGTTACATTTTTCACCGCCACGGCACTTTCGCCGCTGTGAAACTCAACAAATTTATCAATCCATATCCAGCGCATCTCTGCGTAGGCCTCATTTTGCAACTTATCGAAAAATCGTATTGCCGCTTATAAGAATATCGGCAGGATTGCGCAATGTCAACCTGCCGACAGCATCCCGAACACAGTTCAAACTATTATGCAGAGTTCAGTTTAGTATCAACGTAATTTACAATCGCACCGACAGTAAACAAATCGCCCAGTTTATTGATATCCGGGTCGTTCTCGAATGTGGCCAGGTCTGTGTGTGGCATTTTCTCTCGCAACTCAGCCAGTCCTACCTCGGTCAATTTCCCATTATTAACGAACTCGGGATTATTCATCAGACTCTCGGCAGGAAACAGTTCTTCTCGCGGAATTTTTATTCCAAATGCTTTTTCCAATCGGAATACTATGTCCAGAAAGTCGATGCTTTCAGCCCCCAAATCTCCCATCAAGGTCGCTTCAGCCGTGACTTCGTCATTGTCAACTCCCAGCGCATCAACCAGAACTTCCTGAACTTCCTGAAAAACCTCATCCCGATCCATTGCCATACTTGTTTACCTCCAGTATTTTTTTACTTACTTTGTCTGCAAATTACCAGCTACGAGTTATCTCAGCAGTTCCCATCGTTTCTTCATATTTTCGATTATTTTTGCATCGGTCGCCGCCATCGTGGAATCTTTATCTGTAAGGTTAAAGTGTCTTAATCCAAATCTAGCTTCCACAATTCGCTCACCGCCCGATTCGCCAAAGCCGGTGAAACTACTGATATTCTCTTCTACCGTTTTTGCCTCAACTGTGTATTCTACCTGAGCACCCGGCGCCACGAAACTCTTATATTTTACATTTCTTGCCTCTTCAAGCAAGAGCATACTGTGGGCAAAATTTTCGGCCTCCCTGACCAGCCACGACGCCGATTCAATCAATCCTTCCAGCAAAAGCACACCCGGCAGCACCGGAAACGTTGGGAAATGGTCCGCCAGATATTCCTCAGCCATAGATACGCTCTTGACCGTCTTTATTACTTTGCCTCTTTCCAGCGAAACAACCTTATCGATGAGTATAAACCTCATAGTCCCAGCCATTGTAGTGGTACGCAGTCATTTTTCCAGACTTTTTTCTCTTTTTTGGTGTTTCCAGCATTCAAATATCACCTTCAGCAAGACTAACGCTGGAAAGTTTCACGGAATTTGGTATACTTCTTATCTATGAAGGTACGCAGCGCTAAAACTACCGATGCCAAAGCTATTTATTCTCTGATTAATTCTTATGCAGAGCAGGACAAGATGTTGTTTCGGTCAATGGCTGACATTTACGAGAACCTGCAGGCCTTCACCGTCGCCGAACTCGATGATAAGGTGGTGGGCTGCTGTGCCTTACAGATTATCTGGTCGGACCTGGCGGAGATAAAATCGCTTGCCGTCGACGAGACAAGTAAAGGCACCGGCATCGGCAAAATGCTCGTAACCACCGCTATCGAACAGGCCTGTCAGCTTGGCCTGCCCCGCATTTTCGCACTTACATTAGACCCTGCCTTTTTTGAAAAACTGGGCTTTGAAGTAGCTGAAAAGGATTCCCTGCCGATGAAGGTTTGGAGCGATTGTGCCAAGTGCCCGAAACAGCAAAACTGTGATGAAACCGCCGTCATAAAAGAAATACAATAATCAATTATCAATAATCAATTTTTTATCCTACCTGTCGTCTTTGGAAGAGCGCTACCGCCGACAAAAGTATAGCGGTTGTGTAGCACACGGCGTAGGATGCGCTTATCAGGATATATTTCAGGGGGACCACAATTTCACCGCCCTCACCGCTTTCGTAAATCGCATCGCTTATCCAGAAAATCTGCAAGTTCGGCACCAAAAACCTGCCTATCTTGGCCCACCATTCCGTCTCTGCGAATCTACCGAACGTGTAATCGCTTATAAGGCCTAACAAAAAAATCCCAATACAGGCCGACAGCGTTACCACAATGTTAAACCTTGCCGAAAATGCCACCGCCAGAGCCACGATTATAATTGCAGCTAACAGCAGCAGTATCGCTCCGTAAACATCCAGCGCATTTATACCATTATTCTGCGGATTAAACTGCCAGTTTCGATCGATAAAATATAAGAACACTATATCAAATGTAGCGAATATGCCGACCAGTATGATGGCCGTTGACGAAAACTTCCAGTCATAAACGTAGTTGAAAAAAGCACTTAACAGAAAAGCTGCTGCAATTGTAGTTGCGGCAGTGCCTACGACCGTCCAATCGTGCGTATCGTCCACTGATAGCATCACGCCGTGCCTGATTGCCATCAGCAGAGCTATGGTGCAGATATAATGCGCCAGAGCCACTGCAGCGACCACACCAAAAAATTTCGCAATAATGAATATCGGACGCTGGACCGGCTTACTGAGGACTGTAGTTATCGTCTTATTTTCGATTTCCTCCGCCACAGCCCCGGATGCAGAAAATATTGCTATGAACAAGCTGGCCAAAAACAGCGTAGATAATCCTATCTCTCGCAAGAGTTTATTGTCGTCGTCCATAGTATACATCGCTATGGACGGACTCATAAAGAATAAAAGCAGAGCTGCGACAATTATTACGGCATAGACGGGCTGTCTCAACGTCTCTATAAAGGTGTTCTTTGCTATTACAAATAATTTCTTATGCATTGTTTGTTACTCGGGGCTTAGCCACTCGTTTTTGGCCGCTTTTCGATACACGAACAACTGTTGCGGCAAATTTTAAGTAACAACTTTTTATAATTGTTTCTATGCTAAATAAACGATGTTTACTATTATATTATACAACTTCTAACGCGTAAAGAGTTTGCATATATTGAATATATACCGTATTCTGTGGTTTTTGTTTGGTTTGAGGTACAAAACCGGGATAGACAATGGCAATATCGTCCAAACGTGCTGAATATGTGGCTCGGGTATCTTTGATTTTAAGCGTTGTGTCTTTCGGCGTTGTCTTTTTTGTGGGCCGATGGAGCGGGTTCTTCGCGCTTTCTGAAGTTAGTTGGCTTATCCTCTCGGCAGCTTTGATTTGGTTTGTTCTCGCTATTCAGTTTCATCAACGTGCCTTGGCCGAGCAGGAAAAGCTCGATATAAGCCAATTGGCCGAGAGCAAGCAGGACTCCACAATATTCCAGGCAGGGGGGGAACGGGCTGTTATGTTTGCCGTTGCTCAACGCCGGCTCGATTTGCTCGAAAAATGGTTCATTCCCATATTCTCAGCAATTATAGCTGCTTACGAGGTAGCCATTGGGCTATATTTATTAAAAGCCGTTCTGACCCCCGCCGATTTCGAACCACAGCAGCCTTTGGTTTGTGCCGCTTGTATGACTGCCGTAGCGTTCGTCAGCTTCATAATTTCCCGCTACGCTACTGGTATGTCATCTCAGCCGCAGTGGAAACCCTTAAGGGCCGGCGGTAGCATTTTTCTCGGTATAGCTATTTTATGTTTTGCTCTGGCTATCAGCTTGGCACTTGTGCAATTCAGGACTTTCGTCGTAATAAATGTAATCGAATTTGTCGTCCCAATCTTACTGCTTCTGCTCGGTGCAGAAACCGCACTCAATATCGTCCTCGATATCTACCGACCAAGACTGAAAGGCCAATATGCCAGAAGCGCTTTTGACAGCAGGCTGCTGGGGACTATAAACGAGCCGGGCGGCATATTCCGAACCGCCGCAAGCGCCATCGATTACCAGTTCGGCTTTAAAGTCTCTCAAACCTGGTTTTATAAACTCATCGAAAAGGCAATTGCACCTTTGGTTCTTTTTGCTGTGGTGACCCTGTATCTGTTGAGTTGTATCGTTGTAGTAAATCCGAACGAAGAGGCAATAATAGAGCATCTCGGCAACCCTCTGAACCACGCCGGCCAAGTCAGGCTCGCCAGGCCCGGATTGACTTTCAAATGGCCCTGGCCCATCGATATCGCATATAAGCATCCCACGAAAATGATTTCGGAAATCAGCATCGGTTTCGTCCCGAAGTACAAACCGGGTACTCACGAATTGGACCGTGAGCCGCTGTTATGGGGCAAAGCTCACTATGAGCAGGAATACCTTCTGCTTGTCGCCGGTGAACAGACAATCACCAAACCAACACCAGGTGCCGTCCCTGTAAGCCTCATCATTGCTACTGTTCCCGTTCAATACAGAATAAAGGACTTATATTCTTTCATTTATACTCATAATGAGCCGGAGAAAATGCTCGAGGCTATTTGTTATCACGAGCTTACTAAGTTTGCAGCCAGCGCAAAGATAGAAGTGAATAACGAAGCCAATATAAACCAGAGCCTGCTGGGAGCCGGTCGCTCCGAAGCCAAGCGCACTTTAACCAATCGTATTCAGGCCGCCGCTGACGAAGCCGGCCTGGGTGTTGAAATCGTGTTTTTGGGCCTCCAGGGAATTCACCCGCCGCCCGAAGTCGCAGGAGATTATCAAAAAGTTGTTGGAGCCGTTCAAAAGAAACAGGCGCTCATCCTCGACGCTTATGCACAGCGCAACAAGGATCTGAGCGCCCTCGCAGGTTCTGTGGAAGAAGCTGACAGGCTTTATACCCTTGCGGCCAAATATCAGCGGCTTAAAGAAAAAAATCAGCCGAAGGACCTTGAAAAAATTGCCAGCGATTTAGATTTGGCATTCGCAGAAGCAAAGGGCGATATCTTTAGCGAATTGCGAAAAGCACAAAGCTATGCCTTTGAAAAGTCAACACTTGCCAGTGCTACAGGACAACGATTTGCCAGCCAGCTTAAAGCATACAGAGCTGCAAAAGAAATTTATAAACAGGAACAGAAATTAGCTGCCTTTGAGGAAGCCCTCGAAAATATACGAAAATATGTTGTAGTAGCCGACAAGAATGATACACAGGTTTTTATATTCGATGCCCAGGAAAAACTAACGCCAAGTTTATATGAATTAGGTGGCTACGAGGAGAGCACTAAAAAATGAAAAATATAGTTGTTACAATTTTTATCGTATTGATAGTTGCCGTTATGGTGCTGTATTTTATCTCGTTCCAGGTCAGGGAAATAGAATCTGCCCTGGTAACCACCTTCGGCAAGCCTACCCGTCCAATCACCGAGCCTGGCTGGTATTTTAAATGGCCGGTTCCAATTGAGCGCGTTTACAAATTTGATTCCCGAATGAGGGTCTTCGAAGCCGACCTCGGCGAGACAACAACCAAAGGGGCTGTGCCAATCATAGTAAATACCTTCATCGTCTGGAAAATCGCCGAGCCGCTCGTATTTTTCAATGCCGTTGGAACCATCAAGGAAGCCGAAAACAAACTGCTCAGCCAGCTCAGTGATACGCAAAATAAGGTAATCGGCAGGCATTACTTCGCTGAATTTGTGAACAGCGACCCCTCAAAAATACAATTCGAAGATATCCAAAACGAGATGCTTGCCGACCTTAAGCAGCCCGTCAGAGCCGATTACGGCATTGAAATCAAAACACTCGGCATAAAACAGCTTAAAATCAGTGAGGACGTCAGCAAAGACGTCTTTGAACGAATGAGAGCTGAAAGAAACCGCAGGACCGAAGCTACTATCGCCGAAGGAAACGCCGAGGCCGTCAGGATAAAAACCGACGCCGATTCAAAAAAGACGGAGTTGCTCGCCGCTGCAGAGGCAAGAGCGAAGGCTATACGTGCTGAGGGCGACGCAGAAGCCGCAAAATATTATAAATTGCTCGAGGAAGACCCCGACTTCGCAATATTTCTGCGGAACATCGAAGCCCTTAAGAAATACTTGGAGAAAAGGTCAACTATTGTTTTTAGTGCCGATACAGAACCGTTCGAGCTGTTAAAACAAATGCCCGACATCAAACCGAAAAAGTAATCTCGATGATGTCGGCCGGGACATAAATAGGTTACTATGGCAGAACAAAATAATAAATATCTGATACCTCAATCACCCGGAAAGCCCGCTGCCGATGATTTTGATGCCGCCGGTAAAGCTCTCTCGGAGGCATTGCGAATCAGCTTTATTATCCTGAAGGTAATAATGGTTGTGCTTGTTGTTGTTTTTCTCGTCTCGGGTTTTAGAACCGTTGAGCCTGACGAGCAGGCGCTTGTTTTGAGATTCGGAAAGATTTGTGGTGTAGGAGAAAAAAGAATCCTCGGGCCGGGATTGAAGTGGATTTTCCCGTATCCGATAGAAAAAATTGTAAAAATCCCCGTAGCTAAAAAGCAAAATTTGCCTATTAACTCGTTTTGGTATTACCAGAAGCCGAAGGAATTTCTCCCTGAAAGCCCGACAACCAGAATCCGCGTTCCGGCGACATTAAACCCTGTAATCGACGGCTATTGTATTACCCGAAGTGAAGAACACAACCGAGTTGTTGCTGATTCTACCGGAAGCGACTATCATATCGTCCATTGCAAATGGCAGCTAACTTATAAAATTGACGATCCTGAACGATTCTTTAAAAATACCTATACAGATGACGCAAAGCCGGGACAAAGCTATGCTGATGTTATAACAAAAAGTGTAAAACCGTTATTGGAGCATCTGTTCGAGGATGCGGTTGTAACCGCAATGGTTAACTACACCATTGACGAGGCGATTTCAAGCCAGGATAGAATCCCAAAACACGTAAAAAAATTATTGCAGGAAAAATTAGACCGGATAGAAAGTGGCATAGCAGTTGTATCGGCACAGCTCACCGACATAACCTGGCCTCGGCAGGTTGATAGAGCATTCCTGGCCTCTATCAAGGCGAGTCAGGAAAGTCAAAAGACCATTAGCCAAGCAAAGGGCTATGCTGAAAACACTCTTAACGAAGCCGCAGGCCCCGTTGCCGCCCGGCTTTTTGAAGCTCTTAAGGATGAAACTACACCCGAAGAGGAAAAAGAATTACTGTGGCCTCAGTTAGCCGGCCAGTCTCAGGAAAAAATCGCCGGCTCCAGGGCATATAGAACGAAAGTAGTGGAAACCGCCAAAGCAAATGCAGAATACCTCCAAAAACTACTGCCCGAATACCGCAAACGACCTGAACTCGTTGTTCAAAAAATCTATCAGGACGCTATTGAATACGTCCTTAACAACGTAGATGAGAAAATTATAATTCAACCTACTGAAGGTACCAGGGGCAGGGAGATTAGGATTCTCCTGAACAGAGACCCGGCGATAAAACCGAAATCTGAAGAAGAAAAATAATATTATGATACGATTCGTATAATATGGCTCATAGTCATTTACATCTGAAAGAGAACATCGCCGCTGAACATACCCGCGGCAAGCAGATTCGCGTAAGTATGGCCCTTGTAGGAACTTTAGCGGGGGGGATGCTTCTGTTAAGTAACCTTGTAGCCAGGTCCAGGTTTCTCTATGGCAGCGATAGTTTTCAAGCCGAGTCCCTTGCTATGGTCGGCGCAATACTGCTTGGGGCACCTATTGTCCTGCACGCGATAAAAAGTTTTATAAAAAAACAAATGCATATGGATGAATTGGTGGCCCTGGCAATAATCGCCGCTTTTGCCACGCAAAACTATGTCACCGCAGGGGTCGTCGCATTCTTTATGCTTATAAGTCAGCTTATAGAAAGTCGAACTGCTCTCGGTGCACGTGCTTCCATTGAATCGCTCATCAAACTCACGCCTACCAGAGCAAACCTTATCGAGCAGGGCGGTTCTGAAAAAGAAGTAAAAGTCAGCGCACTTCGGCCAGGCGATTGCATCCGGGTTCGGCCGGGCGACAACATATCCGCCGACGGTGAAGTTACAAAAGGTCTTAGCTCCGTTAATGAAGCAACGATAACCGGCGAATCCCTGCCCGTCGATAAGGTGCCGGGAATGCAGGTCTTCGCCGGAACAACAAACCTTACAGGTGCACTCGATATCACCGTAACAAAAGCCGGAAAAGATACAACTCTCGGAAAAGTCCAGTCATTGATTATACAAGCCGAGCAGACGAAGATACCGATTATGCGTATAATTGACACCTATGTTAAGTGGTACACGCCGACCATACTGATGATTGCAGGCATCGTCTTGTTCTTCACCAGCGATATTAACAGGGCGATTACGATACTTGTTATTTCCTGCCCCTGTGCGCTGATTTTAGCGACCCCGACGGCGATGGTCGCAGCAATTTCAGCCTCAGCAAGGCTTGGAATCCTAATAAAGAATGTCGCTGACCTTGAGATTGCCGGGAAGATGACGGCGATGGTCTTTGACAAGACCGGCACAGTAACGACCGGCCGGCTGTATGTGACAAAACTAACGCCCGCTGAAAATGTTGAGCCCGCTGAATTGTTGTCAGTCGCTGCTTCCGCCGAACAGATGAGCAAGCACCCCGCAGCAAGGGCACTACAGGAGGTAGCAAAAGAGGCAAATCTTACACTACCTGCGACGGACAATTTTAAGGAAACCCCCGGCAAAGGCGTAACTGCACTCGTTGACTCCGCTGAAATCATTGTTGGCAGAGACATGTTTCTGAAGGAAAACAACGTCGATATGACCAATGTTTCCGACCCGGCCCTCCACGAAGAGCAGGGCTTTAGCACTCTCTATGTGGCAAAGGATTCAAAGTGCATCGGCTGGATTGGTTTGCAGGATAAAACCCGGCCGGAGGCCAATCAGGCCATTGCCGAGTTGCTTGAACTCGGCATAAAGAGGATAACTATGCTCACAGGGGACAGAGATGATGTCGCCAATCGTGTCGCTGCCGAGCTGGGCTGTACCGATTTTAAAGCCCAGTGTTTACCACAGGACAAACTCTCCATTGTTGAGAAAATCAAAACTGACGGGCACACCGTCGCCGTGGTTGGTGATGGCATAAATGATGCGCCGGCCCTGGCGGCAGGCGACCTCGGCATCGCTATGGGAGCCGCCGGAAGTGATGTTGCTATAAATTCCGCTTCTATTGCGCTTATGAGCAACGATTTGAAGCGATTGCCTTTTCTCATTCGCCTTTCACGAAGAACCAGAGGCATTATCAACCAGAACCTTTTCTTTGGAATTATTTTTATCATTCTTGGTGTAGCCGCCGCCGCTGCTGCATGGCTGCCGACCGTTTATGCTGCCGTCCTGCACTTCATTGGTTCATTGATTGTTGTCTTTAATAGCGCGCGGCTTGTCCGATATGGCGAGGAACTCAGCCACGAACCGTAATCGCGATGCATCAATTGCATCCAATTCGAGATATGAAATTATGGAATACGCTGTTGAAACTTTTTCTTTGACCAAAATTTTCTCAGACTGGTGGGGACGGGACAAGGTTTATGCCGTTGACGACCTGAATTTACAGATTCAGTACAATGAAGTGTTCGGCCTTTTAGGTCCCAACGGGTCGGGCAAAACGACAGCGCTGAAAGTGCTGCTCGGATTGCTTTACCCCACAAAGGGCAAAGCCCTGTGCCTCGGCGGTGACGCCGCCAACCCTAAAATTAGCGCTCGCATAGGATTTATGCCCGAAGAGTCCTATCTTTACAGGTATTTAAACGCCCGTGAAACACTGGACTTTTACGGCAGATTATTTGGACTACCCTCCAAAGTGCGGAAAATGCGCATTGAAGTGCTGCTCGATATGGTCGGCCTAAAAGCTGTCGCAAACAGACCTATCGGAACCTTTTCAAAAGGTATGGCACGAAGAATTGCTCTCGCACAGGCCCTGATAAACGACCCTGATCTCTTAATGCTGGATGAGCCGACAACAGGGCTTGACCCTATCGGAACAAGGCAGATAAAGGATTTAATCCTGGAGCTTGCAAAACGCGGTAAAACAGTTTTGCTTTGCAGTCATTTGCTTGCCGATGTCGAAGATGTATGTGACAGAATTGCAATTCTGTACGGCGGCAAAATACAATCTGAAGGTAAAGTCAAGGAGCTTCTCCGGCAGACAAATAAAATGCAAATTACTACCGGCCACCTTAGTGATACTGCCATCGGGAAAATAAAACAGATAGTCAATAGCGAACAGGCTGACTGTGTTATTACCTCACCAATGGACAAGCTCGAAGCATTCTTCGTCAGAACCATTACTACAGCCCAGCAGCTATCTTTACCCACAAGCGGTGCAGTTAGTACCACTCAAATCGGTCATTTTCTCGCCCCTCAAACCCATCCCGAAAGCTTACTCGATAAACTTGTCTCCACGCCGGTATCACGGCAAGGTCTCTCAAAACCTCCGACAACTAAGCAAGTCGTCCGCCCTGAACCCGCTGAATCCAAACCTGATGAGCGGTTACTTGGCAAGCTAACCGAGCAGACCCCGCCGGCCGAATCCAAACCCGTCGATAAAACAAAACCGGTTGAACCCAAAGCACCTCAGAAAGAGCAAATCAAAAAGAGCATTTTAGACCAGCTCACAGACCGCTCATCAACCCAAAATGACAATAAACAGCAATCTGACAAACCACAGACAGGAGACCCCGGCAATGCGTAGTATCTGGGCTGTCGCCACGAATACCTTCAAACAAGCTGTCAGGATGAAAATTGCTGCTGTTTTTATAATCTTACTGATTGTTCTGCTGCCGACTATGGCTGTTTCGATGACGGGTGATGGCACCTTGAAAGGCAAACTCCAAACCTTTGTAAGCTACGGCTTTTCGCTCACAAGTCTGCTGCTCTCTTTGCTCACGATAATAGTTTCAGTTTATTCATTAACCAGTGACATCAACCAAAGACAAATATACACCGTTCTTACCAAGCCTATTCGTCGTTTTCAGTTTCTTTTCGGCAAATTGCTCGGCATAATATTGTTGGATGTGGTTTTACTCGTACTTTTTTCCACTCTAATATACGCCATTATTATTTACATACCGAAATTCCAAAAAGCAGGTCCTGCTGAACTTGCACAGGCCAACAATGAGTTTTTCACCGCCCGGGCCGGATTAACACCTCCGGAAGTCGATGTCACACAGGAGGTAATTGACACCTATAACCGGCTTGCAGAAACCGATCAGCTGCCGCCCGATATCATTGAAAATAAAACCTCACGTGAAGATTACATCGAAGCCCTTACGCATAATATAAAACTTGGTAAACGAGCTGTTGCGGTTGGTCACGACCTGGCGTGGGAATTTAAAAACATTAAACCTCTCGAGCCCGGCCAGAGCTTGTTTATAAGATTCAAATACAATGTTTCGGTAAATCCGCCCGACCTGCAGATAATCAGCAAATGGTTCGCAGGTGATGACAGGCAGGTCAAATATGGTGCGAATGTCCAGACACCGATTTATACTTTTGACCGCAAAGACCTCATTCGCACTTTTCATGAGATAGAGGTCCCTGCCGACGCCGTAGCGGAAGATGGCTATCTGGCTGTCGGATTCTTCAATGTCCCCTTGAACGACACAGTTGTAATCTTCCCGACCGAGGACGGCCTGGAAGTGCTTTATAAAGCCGATACCTTCTACGCTAATTTCCTAAGAGCTGTTCTTTTAATCTTGTTCCGTCTGATTTTCCTTGCTTGTTTGGGAATATTAGCCTCGACTTTCCTCTCATTTCCCGTAGCTATATTACTTTCTCTTGCAATCTTCTTCATCGGAACCATCAGCGGCTTCTGTTTGGAATCCTTTGATTTTCTAAGCAGAAACCTAAGCAGCGTGTATTCCTATACTGTCAGGCCCATCGTTCAACTCTTGCCGCAGTTTGATAAATTCAGTCCGACAAAATTCCTGGTTTCTGCGCGATTATTGAGCTGGTCTTTATTGGCCAAAGTCGTCTTTTATTTGATTTGTATTAAGGCCGCTTTATTATGGCTTGCAGCCCTACTTATTTTCCGTTATAAAGAAATTGCAAAAGTTATTGTTTAAAAAATATCTCTGAAGCTCTTTGGATTCTAATCTTCACTTTTCCTATGCGTTTACGTGACACAATAATTTGGTCTGTTTGTATTATACTCGCTGCCTCATTGTTCATTACCGCCGGAATGCAGCTTGATTTCATAAATTCCCAGCGAAAGGAAATGAAGTTGATAATCAACGAGCCACTTGAAAACGCTCCGCCTTCACTGGCATTCGCAACTATCGCTCTGGGTGCTTTTCGAGGTCTGCTCGTGGATATCCTGTGGCTGCGGGCAGACAAACTTAAAGACGAGGGTGAATTCTTCGACGCCAAACAGGTTGCGGAGTGGATAACCATTTTACAGCCACGTTTCGCTTCTGTCTGGGAGTTCCATGCCTGGAATATGGCTTATAATATTTCTGTCGCTATGCCGGCAACTCAGCCTGAAGAACGATGGCGATGGGTCAAAAATGGCTACGAGCTGCTTCGCGACCGGGGTATTCCATTAAACCCTAAAAGCATTTTGCTCTATCGTGAGCTGGCCAGAATATTTCAGAACAAAATGGGTTTCGTATCGGACGATGCGCACAAATACTACAAGCTGCAGTTGGCGATGGCCATGGAGCCCCTGCTTGGACCGGCAGATGACCAGTATTTCAAGGCGCTTGCCGAGGCTCCAACCGACTGGGGGCAAATTATAAAAGACCCTGATGTCGCTCTGCTGATCACAGCCTTAAAATCTGCCGACAAAACATTCGAGAACGATAACGATTTTGTGGGCAATTATTTATCTTTAAGACAAAACCCCGCCAGATTCAACCCTGATGCCTTTAAAGTAATAAACAACTTCAGAGGCACCGAGGCCATCGAGAAATTCGATATTTTCGCCAAGGCTTACCATTTACGAAACACCTGGAAACTTGACCCGCTCTTAATGCAGCAGTTAAACTCTACTTTTGGCCCTATCGACTGGAACGACCCTAACAAACATTTGCCTTTGGATTGGAGGCACCCGGACACCCACGCAATCTACTGGGCAGCCAAAGGCTTACAGGTAGCCAGTAAAGAGGAATTCTCTGTACCTGAAATTCACACCGACCGTATCATAAACCACAGTATGCAAAACCTCTTCCGCAACGGAAAAATATTTATCTATGATGTGCCGGTCGAAACACCTTCGGACTCTTACTCGCAAACACCGTCCTACTTCGGCTCGGCATCGCGGCAAGACAAGCAAACAAAGATAGAAAAAGGGATATTCTTGCGCCCGGATTTGAGAATGTTTGAGCCATACAACGAGGCCATACTGGCGAGAATCGAAAAATACGATTATCTAAAGGACATTAAATCGGGTAGCCTTGAATCCCTCAAAATCAGCCACCGAAATATGCTCAGAAACGCCGTTTTTTCCTTCTATCAGGCAGGTCATATTAAGTACGCTCAAAAAATCTACGACCGGATGAGGGAGCTTTACCCACAGGAAGAATTCAAAGTCCCTCTCGTTATCTACATCAGAAATCGGCTCCGTGAAGAGCTTCAGCACACTACCGTAGATAACGCAAAGGAAATGGTGGAACTGATGTTGCGGGAGAGCTACTTCAGATATGCTATGCACGACGACGACGAGGCGTTCGGTAGAGAAAAAATGGCAAAAGAAGTTCACGACCATTACCAGTCGCCGCGCGTGGACGAACACAGGATTGACCTGCCCGACTTCACTTTGTTAAGATACCTTGCGCTTATAGACTTTTTGAACGACCGGCAGTATCCTCCGAATATGAGGGCGGCCCTGTATAACCGAATAAGGCTGGAAAGGCCGGAACTCGCCGAGCAGCTCGAAAAGCAGGAGGAAAAACTCTTTAAGAAGCTCAAACAGTCAAAATGACCTTTGGCCAAGAACGCGCGCTCTTCGTATGCATAATGAACTTTTGCAGCAACTGACACCTTCACAAAGCACAGCTGTCTTTCACGTCCATGGGCCGTTGCTTGTCCTTGCCGGCCCGGGCAGCGGCAAAACCCGTGTTATCACTTATCGAATCGCCGCACTTATCGACTCAGGCATCAAACCATACAATATTTGCGCCATAACATTCACAAACAAAGCCGCCGACGAGATGCGCCAAAGGGTAGTTGCCCTCGAAACTCCCGCCGGTGCCCATATCAGCACCTTCCACTCTTTCTGCGTCACCATATTGCGCCGATACGCGGACAAGGCAGGCATAAAACCCGGCTTTAGTATCTATGATGAATCCGACCAGGCTAAGTGCATCAAGCAGGCCGTGACAGATTGCGAGCTTGACACCACTAACTTTCCTCCAGCTCGAATGCTCGATGCAATCTCCACGCGTCTGAAAAATAACCTTATAGACGTCGACACTCTTAAGGCTAATGCTGATGATTTTTTTAGCGAAATGTTAGCCAGGATATATGACCGCTATCAGGGCATCTTAAGTGAAAATAACGCCCTGGATTTTGACGACTTACTGATGAAAACCGCTTTTCTGCTCCGCGACCATCCCGATGTCTGCTCCGAGCTTTCGAATCGTTTCAAATTCCTGCTCATCGACGAATACCAGGACACCAATCACGCCCAGTATAATATCGCCAGAGCGCTTGTCTCGGCGCACGGCAATATTTGTGTAGCAGGCGACCCTGACCAGTCCATCTATCGCTGGCGAGGCGCCGACATCCGTAACATTCTGGATTTTGAAAATGACTGGCCTGATGCCGCTGTCGTCAAGCTCGAGGAAAACTTTCGCAGCAAACCTGAGATACTTGAGATAGCCGACAGGCTGATTGCGGAAAACCGAAATAGAAAGCAAAAAACGCTCATCCCCACAAAGCCGCCGCCTGCACACGTTGCCATAACCGCCTTTGAGGACGAGCTTGAAGAGGCCGAAGCCGTCGCTCAACGTATAATGGAACTGACCGGGGAAGGTGCTTTTCTAAAAGATATGGCCGTATTTTACCGTGTCAATGCCGCCAGCCGTGTCCTCGAAGAGGCATTCATCCGAAATAAAATACCATACCAGATTATCCGGGGTGTGGAGTTCTACCGCAGGAAAGAAATCCGGGACCTGCTCGCCTACCTGAAAATCCTTGTCAATCCCGATGATGAAGTAGCTCTTCTGCGCATTATCAACACACCTGCCCGCGGCATAGGAAAAACTACAATCGACAAAATCTACTCCTTCGCCAATCAGAATAATATCACCTTCTTTGATGCCCTCAAAAAAGCGGTGCATATCGATTCCCTTTCTAACGCTCCGAAGACTAAAATCGCCGCCTTCGTCAAAATGCTCGAGCAGTTCAAAAAAGACATTATAGGTAAGGTTGCGCCGCTTGCCGAGCGTATCTTTATCGAAACCGGCCTGGAAAAATCACTCCGGGACTCTGGCACTGAAGGACAAAATGCCATCGACAATGTCAATGAGCTGATAAACGCCGCCGCTCAATACGACCAGCAGGCCGAAGACCCCTCACTGCCCGATTACCTTCAGCAGATATCGCTCGTCAGTGATATCGATGCGTATGATACCTCCGGTGACCGTGTTGCTTTAATGACCTTACACACCGCAAAGGGCCTGGAGTTCGAGAATGTTTTCATTGTCGGTGTTGAGCAGGGCCTGTTGCCGCACGAAAGAAGTAACACCGATGACCAGGAAGAGCTGGAGGAGGAGCGCAGACTCTTTTTCGTCGGTATTACCCGTGCCAAGTCCGGCCTTCATATAAGTTACGCTCAATACCGTAAGATACGAGGCCAGCAGCTTCGAACGATACCCTCGCAGTTCCTTTTCGAGCTTGGAACCGACTTCACGGATTTAGCTCAGGGAAATAACGACTTGTCTGATATTTCGCAATACACAACACGCAATACGCAATACGATTTTGCCCCCGGCCAGCCCGTCCGTCACAATTTTTTTGGCCGTGGTATCATCAAGGAATTCATCGATATGGGCGAAAACAGCGTCGTCGTCGTTAAATTTAACACAGGACAAACAAAATCGCTTATGCTAAAATACGCCAACCTCTCAAAGTTATAAAAAATCTGTCAAAGGCAGCTAAAAAATGGGTAAAGTTCAGACATATGAAAATACTGACAAACCAACAAAGAATCGCTTCTATGCTAAGATGGTTTTAATCATATCTTTGATTATAGCAGCATTTTTAGTTATTAAAACGATCTCAACCACAAAGCCTCAAATAAAATTTAACTATATTACTGAATACAACAAAGCTGCTAAGCCTGTCAACTACGACCCAAATGACAACGCAGCGCCATATTACCAAAAAGCACTTGAGTTATGTGTGGAACGACCGGAACAGATAAGCAAAGCAGATATTAAGAGCTGGCCGAAAGACCTTCCTGAAGACAAACAGCTTCTGCTTCAAAACTGGGTTTCCACTAATAGCAACGCCCTCGAACAATTAGAACTCGGAACCCTGAAACCTTACTATTGGCTCGAATATCACGGAAGTTCGATGTGGGATATTGCAATGCCGCCCCTGAAGAAAATAAAAAGCTTAACGTCTGTGCTTTGTTTACAGGCAAAGCTCAATGCGGCAGGAGGTAATTTCGAAGCAGCTTTTTCAAACCTGTTGGTATGTTATAGATTTGGTATGCACCTCACTGGTTCAAAAACCGTAATTGAACAATTAGCAGGCATAGGCATTAGCGCAAATGCAGTGCTAAATGGCCTTGAAATCCTCGATAAAACAAAACCAGACTCACCTTTATTGAAAAATTTCCAATCGCAGCTTGAATCGCTTACTGACAGGCAAAGTTACGCTATTGATTTCACTGCTGAAAAATTTCTGGTTTATGACGGCATCCAGCGAATATTTACTGATGACGGCAAAGGTGGAGGCCGTTTTTACTATGATAGCCAACTGGTATCTGAAGAAGACAGAGACGATTGGGAGAAAATGGACAGACGAGAAACTGATAAACTCGCCCATAAGGTCTTTGAATATTTGGATTTTGCCACCCATCAAACACCGTACTGGTTGCATAAGGAAGGAAAGGACCCTGAAAAAGTTGCAGAAGAAATGACAAAGGATAATCCTCTTTTGAACATATTAGCACCGGCCCAGGCTAAAACCCTGCGGACCTTTGCCAGAATTAAAGTTCATACCGATGCGTTGATAGCAATGATTGCTCTTTTACGATACAAAGCCGAAAAAAATTGCTTGCCTGAAAGTCTTGACCGGCTCGTCGCAAATGGTTATCTAAAAAGATTGCCGGTTGACCCCTTCAGTGGCAACCCATTGGTTTACAAACAAATCGGCGATGATTTTATACTTTATAGTTTCGGAGAAGACTTCGACGATGACGGCGGAACACCAAGTGAATGGGGCAAAGGTGAACAAGGCGGCGACCAGGTCTTCTGGCCGATAAGCAGAAAAAAAGAGTAAAAATAGTGTCTCCGTGCCTAAACTCAATTAAGGAATATATTAGTGTCAGAATCACAAGTTAAATTATACTACAAAAACACTACTGTGGAAATCATAGGTAGCGAGCACGGCATAACTGACGCTCAGCTAAAAATCCTTGCTGAAAAAACCTCGCCGTTAATCTCTCAGTTAAACGCCGAAAGAAAAGCTGGTAAAACACCTTATAGAGAACTGCCATTCAACAAAGAAATTGCCGAAAGAGCCAAAGCACTTGCTGCTGAACTTAAAGGCAGATGTGAAAATCTTGTTGTGCTCGGTATTGGCGGTTCCGCCCTCGGCAACATCGCTTTGCAAACAGCACTAAATCCTTATATGTACAATCTCGACGATTCGCAACGTCCCGGCCCGCGTCTTTTTGTCTTCGACAACATTGACCCGCCGCAATTAGCTTCGTTTTTGGACTGGCTCGGCGACAAGCTCGATAAGACCATATTTAATGTCATCAGTAAATCCGGCCAAACCGCCGAGACCGCCGCCCAGCTTCTAATTATCCGCAAATTACTTTCAGATAAACTCGGCCCTGATAGTTTCAAAAACCAGGTAGTTGCTACCACCGACCCTGAGCAGGGGACACTGCGAAAAATCGTTGCAGAAGACTACCTGCAATGCCTCGAAGTACCGCAGGGCGTCGGCGGCAGATTCAGCGTCCTAAGCGCGGTGGGCCTCTTTAGCGCTGCTATGTGTGGTATTGATATCGATTCGCTCCTCGAAGGTGCCCGTGATATGGATAAAAGGGTCAGCGATGAGGATTTCTTCAATAATCCCGCTGCAATCAACGCCGCAATTAACCACCATTTTTACAATCAAGGCAAAAAGATTTCTGTAATGATGCCATATAGCTTTGCTCTCAAAGACTTGGCTGATTGGTACCGCCAGCTTTGGGCTGAAAGTCTTGGAAAAGCTCGCGCTTTGAATGGCAGCGAAGTCCACATCGGCCCAACACCAATCAAGGCTATCGGCGCCACCGACCAACATAGCCAGGTGCAATTGTATCGTGAAGGACCAAACGACAAATTGTTCACTTTCCTGCAGGTCGATAACTTCAACAAGGACCTCGAAATAGGCCCAGCCCCCGATTGTGCCCCCGAGCTTGGCTTCCTTGCCGGTAAAAATTTGAGCACGCTGCTCAACAGTGAAAAGAAAGCAACCGAATTCGCCCTTTTACAAAGCAATCATCCCTGCCTTACTATCATTTTCCCTCAGGTAAATGCTTATACGGTCGGCCAGTTTATCTACTTATACGAGGTAACAACCTCTCTTGCAGGCGCACTATTCGGCGTCAACCCTTACGACCAGCCTGCCGTCGAGCTGGGTAAATATGCCACATTCGCACTTATGGGCAAACACGGCGATGAATATGAAAAACTGGCACAACAAATCCAACCTCTAATCGAAGTTGACGGAGACTTCCTGGTCTGATGCACTCTCTTCTCTCCGACTATTTGGCGGATTTGTCTGCTCAGCACATCACCCATCTTCGCCTCGTGAGTATGTTGGCGGTGTTGGTAATCGGCCTGCTTTCGGGTTATCTGGCAAGCAGTCGTTTCGGCCTGTCGGAACATCTCGCAAAAAAAATAATGACCATCGTTCTGGTCTGTTTCAGCTGGCTCATTGCTCTGCTCGTAATCTGGCCGATGCAGCTCAGCCGCCAGCTCATTTGGCTGCCGATAGTAGGCGTTGTTTTAATGTTGACAAGTACCGCTTGTTCAGCAGGTCTTTTTTATTTCCTCGAACCTGACCGAAGAAGCCGATTAACGCTCATACTCGCAGGAGGCCTGAGTAATACCGGATATACCGGCGGAGCATTCGTTTGTTATGTTTTATTTGGTACAGCGGGACTCGCTCTGGCGAACATATATCTTTTAATTTGTTTGCCTACCTTTTATCTTATCTATTTACCGCTCCTGAAGATTCGCGAACTTCGCAAAGAGGACCGCAACTCTGGATTAAAGCTCAACTTTCTGTTGGATTTGCGAATGCTCGCCACCCCGGCTATAATAGCTGCTGTAATCTTAAATTTGACTAACGTAAAACCACCTGTTTTTATAGCGAAATTCCATATAATTGATATCTTGGTTTATATTGCATCCAGTCTGTCTTTCTTTGCAATTGGCCTACGGGTAAAATTATCCCGCCTCAAAAATTATATAAACTTGTATTTTCCGATTGCCGCGGTAAAATTTATTTTAACGCCGGCTGTAGCACTCTTGATTATCACTCTGCTGTCGATAACCGGGCAAAACTTAAATAGTATGTTTCGAAAGGTTATAATAGTTTTATCAGCTGCTCCCAGCGCTGTTCTTATGGTGACGATGAGTAATGTTTTTGATTTAAACGGCCCATTGGCCAGCGCGCTTTGGGTGGTTACGATGGCTATTTTCGTTGCAATAGTTGTCCCTGTACTATTTTTTCTCTTAACTTGAAAGGCCTTTGGTGATGGATTATGTAGTGGTAATGGCCGGCGGCACCGGAAAAAGATTATGGCCTCTCAGCCGCCAAAAACACCCAAAACAGGTCTTAAAAATCCTCGATGGTAAAACGCTTCTTCGTCATTGCTTCGAACGTCTCTCGCCCATATTTGACCAGAGAAATATAATTATTTTCACCAATGCAGGTTACGCAGACCTCGTCCGTGAAGACCTCCCGGAGTTGCCTTTCAATAACGTCATCGCTGAGCCGGTCGTTCGCGACACTGCCGGCGCCATCGGATTGGCCGCAACCATTCTGACCAAGTATGACCCCAACGCCACAATGGCCGTCGTAACCGCCGACCAGTTAATAGAACCTCCTGAGGTGCTTCAGCAGGCGATTAAAGATGCTCTGGTTTTTGTAAATCAAAACCCGGACAATATGATTACGTTCGGCATTCGACCGACCTTTGCCAGTACCCAGCTTGGTTATATAAAATGTGCCGAACCCAAAAATTGTCCCCCTTGCAAAAACGAAATATACACAGTCGAAGCATTCAGGGAGAAACCGGACGAAAAAACCGCCGATAAATACCTCAAAACCGGCCTTTCCCTGTGGAATTCCGGTATGTTTGTCTGGAAGGCCAAAACAATTTTAGCCAATCTGGAAAAGTTTCTACCGGAAGCTACCGAGCCTCTCCGTAAAATTCGAGCCGGCTGGGACAGCCCGAATCAGCAGTCAACCATCGAGGAATGGTTCCCCAAACTGCCCAAAATTAGTATCGACTACGCCGTTATGGAAAAGACTGAAAAAGTCTGCGCAATAAAGTTGGATTGTCGTTGGATTGATATGGGTTCTTTCGCCGCTCTCGCTGATATTATCTCCTCTGACAAAGACAATAACATAGTCGTAGCGGTTCAGAGCGAGCTTCTTGACTGCAAAAACAGCATCGTCGTTACCGAAGACAAGAAACATCTAATCGCCGCTGTCGGCCTGCAGAATATAGTCGTTGCTCACAGCCCCGATGCCACACTCGTATGCCACATCGACCATACTCAGAGACTAAAGGAGCTGCTCGAATTAATAAAGCAGCACACCGGCGAAAAATTCCTATAGATAGTATTTAGCAAACAGCCAGATGCGATACTTGGCAATAGATTACGGCGATAAACACACCGGACTTGCAATCTGTGACCCCACAGAGACAATCGCCTCGCCGTTTCTTGTAATTGAAGGCCAGAAAGACCTCATCAAAAAGATTACAGATATAGTCAGAAGCGAAAACGTCGATGCCATCGTCCTCGGCCTGCCTTTGAATATGGATGACTCTCAGGGTCCCCAGGCAAAACGTGTCTTCCAGTTCGCCGAGCAGTTAGAAAATCATCTGCAGGTTCCAATACACTTTCAGGATGAAAGATTAACCAGTTTTGCTGCCGAAAAGAAATTAGCCCCCGCAGAATATACAAGGAAGAAAAAGAAAAAACGTCTCGACGCCGTCGCCGCCGCCGAAATCCTGGAGGCATTCCTCGAACAAAAAAACGCATAAATAATACAGCTGATAACTAAAAGCTGTAGCGCACGGCTGTATAGATATTGGAATTATTTTGAAATTGTCCGAAGAAAGTGCTCTGATAATCACCGATGAATATATTAGCACCAGCCTCCACAGCCAAGTTATCACTTACCTTATAATTTACGTTCGGCCGCATATAAACATCTTTGTCCGATGGCGAAAAGTATGTAAATAATGAGCATCGAAGATTTTGATTCATCAAAAGTTTCGTCAAACGCATTGTTATCAGGTGCCTGTCCCTGTCGCGTGCCAGTCCAGCCGGTGTACTGTTCTTATGCCTGTTATAGTGCAGTATATGTTCGACATAATATTGAAGACCTGCTGTGAAATCTTTACCGACCTCTTGAGTATAGCCCGCCAGAAACCGAAATTCGGAATTGTTTATAAGTCCGTTTTTTCCGCTTTGGTCGTCGTCCGATTCATAATACCCCAATTCCAGGTTCCCTATACCTTTGCCGACATTGCCTCGAAGACTCGCTCCATAGACATTCAGGTCTGGAAATATCGCCTGTGTAGCTGCGACATTTTGTCCTCCAGGACTTTTCCAGTAGCCGCGGTAACCGTAGAGGGCAAATTCGTAACTATTGATATTTTTATATACTCGTACGGCAATTTCATCATCTCTGAACCAGCGGTCCGGCTTGTTGATACGCTGTCTCGCATCTGTGCCTGCCAATCTTCCCATGTTCGAATTCCAGTACGAAATGCGCTCGCCGCTTATAAATCTGTCGGGGTCGAATTTAGGTGTATAGACGATATCAACATTGGCTAACTTGCTGAAAAAACTGGCCTTCACCGCATCGGACGGCGCTTTTAGATATTCGACATCTCTGCCGATAAAGAAAGACTGCCAGTCTTTCGGAAACAAATCGTTAATAAAGACAAGGTCCCCCGTCCCCCACGTCAGGATTTGTCTTCCGACCTTCAAATCCATAAAACCGACCGGCATCGTGAATATATATGCCTCGCGAATATCGAAATCCGCTTCTTCCGTCACCCAGTCCCCCAGCACGTCCCCTTTGAACTTCAAATCAGCCCCCTCAAGATATGAGGTCAAATCAAGCTGCAGCCGCGTCTCCATAATTGACATATCTTTTTCATATTTGTCGTTCTGCAGCCGGTATCCCGCTCTTAATTCATAAAAGCCGTGTATTTCTATTGGCAACTCTGACAGAAAAGAACTGTCACTATCCCCATTATCACCCCGGACCGTAACGGGAAAAGAAAAAACCGCAATGAGTATAACTACAAAAGCCGATATATACTTCATCGAATTATCTAATTGCCTCTCGCGGCGGCCGGCGAAGATAACGCTCGGTAAATATGTCCTCAAGATTGATATCGTATTTAACATTGCTGAATTCCATTTCAGTTTTACTGCCTGTCTTTAAATCCGAAACTACCGACTTAACAACCGTGTGAAACCCCTGAATTTCTTCTATCTTTACTGATTCGATAATGCGATAGAGTTTATTACTCTTGTCGTAATACTCCATTTTCATCGGCACAAAATTTTTACGGTCTATCGAAACATTGTAATAGCTGAACTCCACGTTATCGCCCTGTTTCGGCACGTTTTTAACTACGAACAATTCTTCCGTGGTCTTAACAAGCTCATGGGTATCTTCTTCCAGGCTCCTGCCTGAGACGTCTTCATATAGAAAATCAGAACCCACAAAACTCGTCCGCTTATCGCTGGCGGCGATTCGCTTCACAAGGTCGAGACTCGGTAGATACAGCCATCTGTCGTCGTCCTTATTTATATCAGCGTGCTTGTGCACCATAAAAACCATTTTACGAACGTCCGCCGGCTTCAAAAAATAAACATAATATTTCTGGTCGCCGCCGTCTTCGACGTCCTTTCTCAGTATTATAAACTCTCGTTCTCTTGTTCGTCCCTGCTTGTTTGTTATTACCATTTTGACCTTTGCTTTGCCGTCGCCGCCCTGATAGTAAGCGACCATATTGGCCTTGTTGACTATAGTCTGAATATCAGGGACTTCTTGAGTTGAATTTGGCTCATTTGCCGCAAAAAGCGGTAGCGAAACAGCAAACACTGCCGTTATTATGAGTATTATTTTCATCCTATACCTCACTTTCCATTTTCTTTTGCTCAGCGGCTATTTTACACGCTCGCCTGCGGGACATTATCCCGCAAACCAGGGCCATAATTGGTATTAATATTATACTGACCCAAACGAGTTTATTCCACCTGACAATAGCAAACTGGTGTATGTTTACCGTGACCAGAAGCACCAATGCAGTTGATATAATCATACAAAAGGCGCAGTTGCAGCTCGGCCTCATCGGCTCAACCATAGCCCTGAAGAGCCTTTTCTCAAAGACTCTGATAACAGCAGGTAACACCATTAGTGTCACTACTCCGGAGACTATCATAATCGCGCAGACAAAGATTCCCACTGTTTTATAAGGCACAAGCGGCGCCGCCAGAAGAGGCAAAAACCCGATTGATATTACGATTACATTTCTGCTGATGGCCCTCGCTGGCTCGCCGAACATCTCAGGTAACGCTTTCTCCCAGGATTTGCTCAGCCGGTATGCTTCTCGGGCGCGTTCGAGAAAATGTATCGCAAAATCCACCGCCATACCGAGCGTCAGGGCGCTCAATACCGCTACTGGCATATCGTAATCCTTGCCCGTCAGTCCGATTATGCCGTAAATAGCTCCTATAGTGATAGTCAGCGGCATCATACATATAAGACCCCAAAGTACCGAGCGGAAAAGAATTGTCATCATAATAAATACTATAATAAAGCTGCCCAAAAATGATTGCAGCATCCCCCAAACCATCTTGTCCTGCCATACTACGTTTATATAGGTAAGCCCAGCCCAGTTATATTTCACAGGTACCGGCGGTGGATTCGCTTTGAAGAAATCATCTACCGCACCGACTATACTTTGCATGTCCTTATTGTCCCCGCTGGTCAGTTGAATCCAGATATTGGCGTGCATATAATCGTATGTCACCAGGTGCCATAAATCATCGGGATTATGGCTGCTCTGGAATTGCATCAGGCACTGGGCAACGGCCCCTTCACTGTCTGGAATAATATAACTTTCTGCCTTACCGTCCGTAAGCTCCTGATACACCTTCTTGACAACATCTGCCACCGAATTACTTTTCCCAACTACGCTGATACCCGCAAGGTATCCCTGCAGCCGTTCGATATATCGCAGCATCTCCGGCTGTTTGAACAATTTCAGTTTCTCTTTTTCTAAATCGAAAAAGTCCGCTATTTCATACCATATATCGGCATCTTTTTCCCCTGCTGCATCAGCTTTGTCGGAGGCCAGACTGCTTAACTTATCGAGCAGTTCACCTTTACTCTTCGCCGACTCCGCTTGTTCCGAAACCATCTTCTCTGCCTCGGTAAAGACAGCATCGACGTCAGAAAAGCTTTCCTGCATTTCAATCCTTTTTTTCGATAATCGCTCATTAAGCTCCTTGATATATTGATTTGAAACACCTTCCTCTTCCACTCCGCTGAGCACTAAATAGGCCATATAAGTCCCGCCGAAATGTTTGTTCAACTCGATATCAGCTACTCTTATAGGATGGCTTTTTGAGAACCATTTCACCGGGTTGTCGTTTATTTGTATATGTGCAATCCCGTAAACGGAAACCGCCGTAACTACCAGCATAATTATCAGGATTGGTTTTGCCTTTGTATACGTAAATCGTCCGCACGAATACATCAGCCTGGCAAGCCAGGTTTTCTTTTCGCCGTGCTGTGCAGCCCGCCCGAAGTTCTCAAGAGTTTTGTCTCTGAGCATCATTACATACGCCGGGACAAAGGTCACAGTGAACAACCACGCAATCATAATGCCGGTAGCAACGAATATACCGAAGACCTGCACAGGCGGAATCGGTGTAAGCGCCAGCGACGCAAAACCTGCCGCCGACGTCAGTGAAGTATACAGCATCGGCGTAAAAAGATTGCTCATAACCTCAACGATTGTATTTCTTCTGCCTTTCTGTGGACTATAAAGGTCGAAAAATTCCGAAAGTATATGCACGGAATCCACCACTGCTATCGGCATAAGGAAAATTGGTATCATCGAGCTCATAATATGAACGGGGTAGCCGAGCCCGATTAAAAGTCCCATCGTCGAAATCACCGACACTATTGCTATTATCATCGGCGAGACAATCAACACTATTTTTCGGAAGAATAGCAGCATCAGGATAAAAATCACCAGCATCGCCAGTGGTGCCGACAAAGCCATTTGGATAAACATCTCTACGCCGAAAGTATCTTCCGCAACGGGCAGCCCCGTAATGTGATATTTCTCATCTCCGCTGAAAGTGGCAATTTTTTCTTTCAGCTTCCCGTAAACCTTATAGCTCAAATCCTTGCTTGTAAGGGGCAGATACAGACACATTGCCTTGCCATTTTCGGATACAATCGTCCCGTAGAGCAGTGGATTCGACATTGCCTTGTCCCTGATTTCCAACGCCTGTGCCGCAGTAGTAGGGGGCTTTAGCATCAGCCATTCGAACTTAACTTCCCCCGGCCCGCCTTGGCCTATGTGGTCCACCGTCGAAGGGGCCAGAATATCGACTTCCACTACACCGATTTGCTCGTTCGGATTGTTTTTATCTTCCCAGCGAAGCGTTTTCGCAAATTCTGCCAACTCATAAATTCTGATTAATGAGGCAGGATTAAAAACCCCGTTCGGATTTTTATCGTTAACAATCCCGACGACCACTATATCGTTTAAAGAAAACTGCTTTTTGGTCTGATTATGAAAAATCCTGACTGCTTCATCCTTTGACAGCATATTCTCAGGGTCGGTATCGACCTTGATAAGAGGTATAAATGCCCCCAGCCCCAGCGTAAATATAATCATTATTACAGTAACTAATTTATAGTGTCTTAGGGAATAGTCTGTAATTTTCTCTTTGAAATCTGCTTGCATAACTTACGTAACTTCGTTTTCGAGTTTTACTGATGCAAGGATTTTTCTGCACGTGCAGTGGTTTCCAAGGTGACACAAGGCAAGTTTCGACGCAACGAATTTAATCGGAAATGATGGCAGCTCACTCAGTTCACCATACCCAATCGTTATATGAGGGAAAAATTTGTCGAAACTTGATTTCTCCCGATAGTTTTTAATCCAAAGTAATGTAGATTCTTCGACCTCGCCTTCGGCACACACCATATCACCGGTGACATTACAGCTTAAATACGGCGATAGCTGTTCCATAACCGTTTTATGAAGCTGTTGAAGTTCTTCTGTTTTTTCCACTTCAAAAACCGACACCTTTTCACTGGCCGAATTCCCCGAACTGTGCACCCCTAAAACTGTCAAATCGCCCAAAAGACATTCCTTTGCAATTGTTTGTAAAATTTTATCAATTGGGGCAATATCATCTTCATCTATACATCCCATAGCTAAGGAAATATGAGGCAGGCAATCTTTTGTGTTCAGTAATATTTTCTTGCCGAATTTTTTCGCCAGCTTGGAGTTTGCTTCAATCGCCTTATCTGTCATCGTCTGGTCCGGCAGCAGAACAACATCAATCGCTTTTTTACCCATACCCCTCTTTCATCCCCAATTGGAAATCTTAAATCGAAAGCGCTTCCCCAGCAGGGGACATACCCCGTCATTGCCGTCGGCTCTTACTCGGTAACCTTATAAACCGTATCGTGTTTTCTTACCCTCTCGCTGACCTTCACCCCGACGGAGTCGCCTGCCTTGGCCTCTTCGACGTTTGCATTTTCAATCTGCATCGATTCAACAACCATCTCTACGTCGGTGGTGTGGCCCTTAATGTGGATTTTATCTCCCACTTTTAGACCTGCCTTCAGCTCGATAGCGGCCACTACAGGCCGGGCAAAGAAATCTGATACCGTTCCAATCACTTCCTCAGCCATCTCTGTCTCCTTTAAGTTTAATTACTTGCCTTTGAATAATAAGAATATAACGTCCTCTATTGTAACTAAAAGGTTTTTAAGTGCAATCCACAATTTATTTACTCGCGGCGGTATTCGCAGAGCCGCAGACGTAAGCGAAAGGTACTCAGCTAATCGGCTTCTTCTATTCTCTCGACTAAACTGCTGCATCCGATTCCATATTTGTCGGGTCCTCTTTTGACAAGGAAAAAAATTATAGTCTGTTCATCTTCTATGCTGCCGGTAAACCGCTCCCTTTTAGCATCCTCAAAAAACTCCCTTTCGACATCTGCATCGAAACAATATGTTCTATCTAATAATGAAGAGGGATATTCTTTTATAAGTTCTTTGAATTTTTTCTTCGAAATATGAATTCCCCCCACAAGTGATTGTATTTCCCCGTTTTTGTCTTCTTTAACCCAGAATTCTTTGCCTTTTGTGGCTGTCTGGGTATAAACACTGCCCTTTTTTGTAAAAAATTTTCTCTGCATAGTATTTAATATATTTTATCGTATTTTCTCTCACAATTCCTGAAAAGAATAGACTTTTTTCATTCGGCAGGGGGGTATCGCTCATTCTTCACCTGCCCTTTGTCACCCGTCACAAGCCGAAAATAAAGCAATGGCTTTCATTCCCAGCAGGCGCTTTGTGGCTCAAGGTTGCATTCAAGCCAGTTTGAAGCCAATATTTTCAGGTCGAAAAGATCGACTTTGCCGTCGTCGTTCAGGTCACCGTCTAATTGCGCAGTATAAGTATAATCCGGCAAATATTTGACTGTGACGTAATCTTTAGTCGCATCTCCGCTATAGCCCGTCACGTAGACATTATTATTACTATCTACAGCTATGGCTTCCGCGCCACTCCGAGAAGTTCCCGGCCCATTGTATCTGGCTGCCCAAATCTCATTACCATCCTGGTCGTATTTTACTGTGGCGTAATCATAATCTGTGCCGGAACCGAAGCTTTCTCCTGTCACATAAATATTATTGTTACTATCTATAACCACATCTCTTGCAAGGTCCTCTTTATCTCCTGTGCCGTTATATCTTGCCACCCAAACTGATATGTTGCTGTCTGGTGTATACTTAATTGTGGCATAATCCCAACGTCCATTTGAGTCGCAACTTGCCCCTGTCACGTATATATTGTCGTTGCTGTCTATGACTATGGCAGACGCAGAGTCGTTGTTGTTTCCTTCGGGCCCATTATATCTGGCTGCCCAAATCTCATTACCATTGATGTCGTATTTTATAGTGGCATAATCGTCGCCTGTAACAGTACCTTTGCTCCTGCCCGTTACGTAAATATTATTGTTGTTATCCACAGCTATAGCAACGGCTGTATCGTTACCATTACCCGGCCCATTATAACTGGCTGTCCAGACCGCTTGATTGATGTCAGCGTTATATTTAATCGTAAAGTAATCGGATGACTGACTTTGTTGTTGAAGATAACCTGTCACGTAAATATTGTCTTGAGCATCTATCGCCATAGCCTCTGTGCTGCAATAATATTCTTCGCCCGAACCATATATAGCTATCCAGAGTTCGTTACCCTCTGCGTCATACTTAATCGTAACGGAATTCCGACTCGTACCTCCTGAACCTATACTATAGCCTGTTATATAGATATTATTGCTGTTATCTATGACAATAGCTTTTGCAGAATCATCGACATTTGCTGTCCCGTTATATCTGGCCACCCATACCGGTTCGTTACTTTCTGGTGCGTATTTGATTGTAGCATAGTCATGAAATGTCCCATTACCCCAGTCCTCACCTGTCACATAGACATTATCGTCGCTGTCTAAGGCTATAGCATGTGCATAATCGGTATTATTGTTCGGCCCATTGTATGTAGCAATCCACAGGGGTATGTTGCTGTCCGGCCCGTATTTGATTGTAACATAATCACTAACTGTGCCGTCGCCTACGCTTTTGCCTGTCACATAAATATTATTATTACTGTCTATCGCTATAGCCTGCGCCCGGTCATCGCCATTACCTGTTCCGTCGTACCTGCCTTCCCATTCCTGAACAACGTTTGGCCCGGGATTTTCAACCTCAAACCAATTGGAAGCCATTTGTGCAAAATCGTTAAAATCCACTATACAATCACCGTTGATATCACCGGTAATATTTGGTTCACAGGTTGCCTCTGCCTGACAGGTGCTGGCTGACAACAGCCCGGCAAACAGGAAAATCACTTTCCGCACGGTTATTAACTCCTAATCGCTGCAAAAATACATTACGTTTGTAACATTACTTGTGTGAAAATCAATAGAAAAAGTTGAATATCACCCCCTAATTTTCCCGCGCACAGGCGCCAGCCGTAGTTGGATTAATAATGCGAATTTGTTTATACCGTTAGATGTTTTGTGGAGGATTTAGTGATTAGGATTGTTCTCTCCTGTTCTTCTCAACATTACTATGCTTAAGCTAAATAGCAACTCTCTTCTTCGAGTATTTGCCCAATTCCATATCAATCAACAAAAAGCTCTGCACAAATCCCTGCTCTCCTTCAAAAACTATCCTGTTGCATTCCTTGCAGTTTTGCACCCTCGGCGGGTATCCCAATCGCTCAGCTAACCGAGTGCCTCTGTCGTTAATTTCCGCCAGCCGCTCTGCCACTGTTTGTTTCGAAGCGAGCTTCTGTCCGCATAATGTGCACCGTTTTGTTAACCAATACCATAGGCTTTTCATCATCCCACCTCCTTGTTTGTGATGTTTGGAGGTCGAAAATCATTATATGTGGCCTTGGCTGAATGTCAAGAGAAAAATAAAAACGGCTTTTTTAAGCTTCACCGCGTGTTCGACTCAATTAAATTTTTAAAGTGCCGCCCGGGCTTTCTCAAGAATATCCTTTTGTAGTGGGCACGAAAGGTCTGCATCACTGACTATCTTACAAAATTTTCTCTTTTTCGTATTCGTAAAATCCTGCCCTGTTCTCAACAGCTCATATATCTTAAAAAGAGCTGTCATATACACCACACTAAGTTCTACAGCTTGTTCGTAGTAGCTTAAGTATTTTGGTTTTCGGATATATTTTATGAATTTTGGGCCGTCACGTCCTTGTGCATATTCTTTTGCTGCCTCTTTATAAGGCCCTGCCTTTTTTGCAGCCCACAGACTTGCCAGCACACCATCGACCGAGTCTTCTATCGTGTCCTCGTCCGGCGCCGACCCGTAAGTTTCTATAAAGCCTCGCTGCAGAAAGTATCTGAACCACTCTTCCGTATTCTTCAATGTCGCTCCTCTGATGCAATCGACCCAGCTTCGAAAATCCTGCTCGAAGAATTGATACGTGGGTTTACTCTTATCCTCTGCTCTATACACCTCTTCATACAGAAAGTAATCCTGAAACACCTCTGCTTTTCTGTGTTCTTCCCTGTTCTTTCCGTCCCTGTAGTAAGGCCCTGCTATTGCGTTTACTACTGGATGTATAATCTGGTCTGCTGCTATATGACTCAAATGCCCTGCGATATATGCCAATTTCCTGCAGTCATCCACGTCGAGAACAACCTTTTTGCCTTTGCGTACCACATCGCTGAAAGTAATCTCAATCAGCTTCAAAGCGAACTCGTTAGGCCGGCTCGAATGAAGATGATACGCCCACGGCGTAACCGCCTTCGCCGAAACATAGCCGTCGGCAACCATACCCATAAATCCTCTCACCAGCTTCTCGAAATAGTACAAATCAGGCCCTAAGCTGCCCAAATTCATATATGCCCGATAGTTTTCTTTTCGTAAAGGCCTGTCCAGCATCTTCGCAAATTCAGCAAGTCTTTTACTCTCGTTCTCTTGCAGTTTTTTTAGCGTCTTATGCGCTATCAGCATATGTGCTATACTCGCCGGCACTTTATTTCTCCTTTATATTTAATTGATTTCCCTAACGCACACTCTTCACCGAATTGTAACAGTAAATCGCAAACAGTAAATCGTAAATTGAAATCTCCGTATTTGCCAATACCTCGATGAGACAAGATTGGCTTCAAATTGGGTTCGATTGGGTTCGTTTTGGGTTCGTTTTGACCAAATGTCCAATTTCAATTTTTCGATATAATCCGTTGTTTTCATTGAGGTTATAAGAAATTTGACTTTGTCCTAAATTGGCTTTGTTTCATATATTTTGTTCATTTTGATTGAAATTTCCTTCTGCGCAGACGACCTGCGCTTCCGTCTTCGCTTCGCTACTACGGAAAGCGAGAAATTCGAAATCCGAATATCTAAATCCTAAACAAATTCGAAATTCAAATTTTCAAACGCTAAAAACGAGATTTACTAAGTTGATAATTATTTATCTAAAAGGTCTCATTTGACCTCCTTCTACAATAGAAGGTGCCCGCGTGTTTGATTCGAAAAATCGAGGATTTTTCGGGGGAGAAAATCTTATAAGTCGTTGTAAGAAAAGAGATTAAAAAATTTTGATAAAATTTGATTTTACTCAGCAGGTACCCCCATTTTTGATTGATTCCGCTCTCCGTAAGGAGTCCCTAGGACAAGCGCCGCGGGGGCTTAATCCCGCTTATGCGCACCTATGGCACAAGCCGCAAGAGCTTTTTTACCAAAGTTGCTGGTGCTGGTGGAGTCCGCAATGTTTTCGTATTGCGTCGTGCGTATTGCGTATTGCGTAGGAGGAATTTTGGGAGAGGTGGTCCACTATATGGTAATGCCATATAGCGCCAAAAGTATATTAGCATATGCGTATATGCGTAGTTATTAATAGAGTGATTTAATAATCATGGATTTTTAAGTGGGGAGTTTGAAAATTAGGGCAGTTTAGTCGCTGGTCAATTGAATTCGGCAACGGCGGGGCGGATTTTTTTGTTACGGCGGTGAAGAAATTTCAGTAGATGGCAATACCACCTAGCGAAGATAATCACTGAGGGTTTTTTGTTGCTGGGATTTTGGTAGAGGCAGTTCACTATGTGGCAATGCCATATAGCGCAAGAAAGAGCAAAGATTTTCGGGGACGTGGATTTTGAGTATTTTATTTCTAGTCCTTTTGAATAATCGAAAGGACTACGAGCTTTTTATAAGTCGAATTGTTTTTTATAGATGGGTTTTAGGCGGAGGTTTGGGTTTTAGTCTTGAGCTTTCTTGGAACTGATTCGCAGAAATATTTAGGCTGTGAATGTAAGTGTGAAAAATTGACTGGAGATTGCGAGTAAATAAGATTACTTCTTAGGTAAGATAAATTCTTATTAACGAAGTCCAACGACAAGTAATTTTATTCTTCCTCTAAAATAACAGGAAGATTTCTTTTTTGAATTTCGCTTATAAATATTTTACATTTTTGAGAAGAGTAATCATAACATGGCTCATTTTCATGCCTGTGCCACTTGACCTCCTTGTATTTTTCTAACTGCTCAATTGAAAAATCATTCCATACAAAAAAGAAAGGATAAACTTTAAATATTTTATTAGCTGTGAGTGAAAGAATATATTCATTAGCTTTTCTTCTTCCTATCTGCCATTCTTCATTATCTTGAAAATTCCTGTTGTATCTATCATAAATTTCAGCAACAGGAGGAAACATAACGACCCCCTTAATATCAGTATCCTTTATATATTCAAGGTACTCTTCAAACAACTGGTTTTTTCCGCAATGCGCATGAGAGTCTATTCTTTCCATATTATCCTCAACAACTTCTACAATTTTAATCTTTTCTATTATTTGTTTTCTTGCTTTTTATCAGGAAATAAATAAACCTCTGTAGGGAGTAAGGTCAATACTCATAAGATCTTTCAAGCAACCATTACTGGTTGCAACTCAAAAATTAATCAATTACGTACCGTGGATGAGTACTCTGAGCTCAATGCAGATATTTCTCGATGATTCTTTCACTCAAAGGCACAACTTCTGCTTGTTCCGGGTGTAAAATGTTGCCACCATCCAAAAGCGAATCATCAGCTAAGACAAAATGGCAAACGTAGATTCCGAAATGCTTACCTTTTGATGAGGCAATAGGGGGCCAGAAAGGTACGCCTTGATCCTTAACGAACTTTGTACCAAGCATTTCTGTGCCTATACCGGAGAAACCAAATAATGCAATCTGAATTGCTCGCGTTGCCGGCTCATAGACGGTAATAACTATACCTGCACACTGTTTGCTTGTTATCCACGGAAAAACTTGCCATTTTCCATTATCATCCCGGAAATAGACACCAGGTGCTGTTTTCCCTTTATATCCGACTGGTGTCTTGAGACCGCCAAAACAACTGGGCATGGCATAGTCTCTTTTACGATATACCGTGTAAATAGGCACTCGGCTTCCTGCTTTTTCCATGAAACAAAATGGCTTACATCCGAACAAGTGCGCAACAAGATGCTCAAGCAAATAGTTCACTCTTTGAGAGCCTATTACAATAGCAGAACTGTATAGTTTACTCTGTATCTGGTCGAAGATTCTTTTTGACCTTCTTATATCCTCTTCGAAATGACTTTTTCTTTCAGAGACCGACTTCTGCCCAAATCGGAAGGGAACGTATTCAGTTTGTATGGTTGCGGGTTTCTGTCCACCACTCAAGTACTCAGATATAGATTTTATGATCAGACTTTCCACGCGAGCATCACGTCTTGAAATCCACCTTAGGGCTGGTGCAGGCGACTCAGTTTGTATATACTCTCCGAGATATATTGTTACATTGCCCGGTGCGGCAATTGCCTCCCACATCCCAGATGGACTACGACCAAGAATGGCATTTGGCAGAATATCAGAAGGTACACCTTTTTCTTTCAACCATTCGCAGATTCTGCCTATGGTTTCAAGTGATACATTTGCTGCTTCGTTGTGGTATAATTTCCTGACCGTCTGGCGATTCATATTTAAATCCCTTGCAATACGCTGTACAACTCCACGTCGGTCGAGTCTGTAATCTTTGAGTATTTTTTTTAAGCAAATTTCAATTTTCATAGAAATTTTCTCTCCAAAATGAGCTTTGAATATTAATCTCGTCAAAAGTGTTATAAATAGTCGCAATCAGTAGACAAATGACTCATTTCCCATCTTTTTAAATTGTATGTTATTTATAACAATTCATTGGACGTATGTCACAATTAGAATAAGCTCCGATAACCTCAAAAAGGTTTTGTTTTGACTTCTCTAACCATTTTGGTTTATTTAATCATGTGTTAGCTTTTTGTCAAGCAGATTATATAAATTGTTCATTATTTTGTACATTTTGATAACTATGAATGACGCAATAAATAAGCTAATCGGGTTTGAGATCGAGCTTGGAAATCACCTGTGCCAGCAGAGGTCCTGCAGGGAAGACGATGATTATTACACTCCAAGCAGTATCCTTTGTGAGGCGCACGAGGATCTGTTTGGAATAGGGTCCAAAGAAAAAAACGGCTGCGGAGAGGGATTAAACGAATTCGGGACACATCAGTTTCGCTTTTATCCTGATCATAGCCACGCCGAGATATCATCACCTCTTACAACAGATGCGAAGGATTTGGTCCTTTGGCAACGACGAGCTAAACAACTAGCTCTGTGTTGCCAAAAGGAAGCTGCCAAAAAATCAAATCAAGTCCTTCTTCACTGTGCCAATACAAATAGAAACGGGAGTGCGTGGGGTTTTCATCTGAATGTGCTAGTTTCGAGACACGCTTTCAACAAATGGAGAGATGGAAAATGGCATCCTTTATTTGGTCAGTGGATTCCATTCCTGATAACATCTCCTATTTTATTTGGTACAGGCAAAGTAGGTACAGAAAACAACAGATTACATGCAGACTACCAACTAAGTCAGCGTGCGGATTTTATAGATAAACTGGTGGGTTTGGAAACCGTAACCTCAAAATCTCTAATAAATGAACGGGATGAACCACTTGCTGATCCTACACGTTATGCTCGCTTTCACATTGCGGCAGCGTTTGATTTTAATTGTTGCGAATTTGCAAGTTGGCTCAAGTTCGGTACTACTCAAGTAATTTTAGCCCTTATCGAGGCTGGGGTTTCTTTGCCAAGGCTTGAGCTTAATGATCCGCTTGATGCTCTCTCAACCGTTTCTCGAGATTTAGGAATGTGTTGTCAGATAGAGTTAGCAGATAAAAATAACTGCACAGCAATTGATATTCAGGAACAACTAGCGTTTTCTGCTAATAGAGCGTTGGACAGAGGAGTGATAGATGAAAGTATAGTCCCATCGGCAAAAAACATTATTAATGCGTGGATAATTACGCTTGTTCAATTGCGTAAAAATGACCATATGTTACGGCGCAGATTGGATTGGATAGTAAAAAAGTATGCTCTTGACCAATTACGAGGGCAACTGAAAACTTCTTGGCAAAACCCTTGCCTTCAAGCATTCGACCTTAAATATGCTGAGATTAATGGTGGATGGTTTGAAATACTCGAAAAAAAGCATATGGTGGACCGGCTTGAAGATTTTACTTTTATTAATGATAAGGCCAACAGGCTTCACTCAAGCAGCCGTGATATAGTTCGAGCACGTATTCTGGAAAAGTTTAGCAGCAGTATAGTAGCGGTAGACTGGCATTACCTTTGTATCAATGTAACTGATAATCGTCACCATGTGATATATAAGATTGACATGGAGGACCCCCTCAACGTAACCATGATTCAAAATGCTGTTGATGGTGCTCGTAGTCCGAAGGAGTTTATAAAACGATTGCCAAAAAACTGTTACAGCCATATCGAGTGTGGCAAACAGAATTATTCACTTTTAATACCTTTTTAAGGAGTACTCAAAATGAAACGTAACAAACAATCAGCACACACTGCCTTTCCCGAGTTGGAAAGAACCGAGTTAAGTGAACAGGAAGAGCAGATCTTTAACCAGATGATTCAGGAGGTGCTTCCAGGTTCAGCGGAAGAGACACAGCGTTTTCTTGATGGCCATCGGCAGGAAGCACAGGGTCAGTAAACAATGATAATCGGTTTGGAAAACGAGTTGGCGATAGGTATTAGCGGTTCTCATACAGAAGCTACAAGAAAGGACCTTGTATTGGCTACATTGAATGCCGTAAAAGAGCTTACAACAGCAGTCCCGTGCCAAGAAGGGGGTATTTCTCTGCCGGGCTTTATGCTATTAAATGGCTCGAGAATATATCAGGATGTCGGTGGTTACATTGAAAGCGCAACTCCAGAGGTTCGGACACCTTTAGAAGCTCTCATATACCAGCGAGCGAATGAATCAATCCTGCAGATGGCTTTGTCAAAAGTTATAGCGAAACGGCACATTGACCCGACCAACGTTAACTTAATACGGTCGGTTACTGATTATAATGGTCATTACAGAGGTATGCACCTCAATATCTCGGCCAGGAACAACGATGCAGCAGCTCTCACTGAGTATTTAACGCCATTTCTTGTTACCCGTTTCTACGCATATGCTGGCGGTTTTGGGCCTGCTGGTTTTGTGATGAGCCAGAAGAATGCTGCAATAAAGGTATTAGCATCGAAAGACACGCGAGAAAATCGTGGCATTATTGATTTAAGAAACGAACCGTTAGCCTGCCCGCCTTACAGGAGAATACACATTACTCATGGCGATGCTTGTATGAGTGAACTCTCAATATACTTATCTGTTGCTTGTACTTCCTTGGTTGTGAAGATGCTCGATGATGGAGCCTGCGTGGGTCCTACTTACTCACTGTTTGACCCTGTAGGCGCACTTACACAATGTGACGGAGATTTCAACTGGACTAAGAGGTTGCGATTAACCTCAGGCCTGACAGCAAGTCCAATGGAAATCCAGTGGCATTATCTAAAAGCTGCGGAGACCTATTCTCAGAAGCAAGGAGCAACCTGGATGAGAAAGACTATCCGGCGTTGGAAATTGGCTTTGGATACACTCCAAGCCAAAGGTCCGGATGGTCTTTTTTGCAAGTTAGATCCTTTTATTAAGCGAAAACTATATTCAAAATATCTACAAAAAAATGGCCTAACACTTGATGAATTTTCAATCTGGTGCGGACCAGTAACTACCGCCAAACTGCATATTGGTGGTAAACTCCACAGAGATATCAAAGGTTATCTAAAGGAGCGAATGCCTGCTGTGCAATTTTACTTCCTTGAGGAGAGTTTATGCCGAAACAAGTTAGAATGGTCTGGCTTACCTAAAGCAATTAGTTTGTTCAATAAGATGATTGCCTTGGATATGATGTATCATAATGTTGGAAACCAGGGTCTATATTTTCGTTTGAGAGACACTGGGATTTTGGACTCAAAGCTACTTGGCTACAAAATAGTGAAGAACGCAGTTTGCCACCCACCACGTGGCACCAGAGCATTCGCAAGAAGTAGCGCGATACGGGAAGTTGCGAATGAAGCGGGAACGGTAGCGAACTGGACAGAGGTGAGAAATAAAAGTCGACGTACAACTTTTCTTGACCCCTTGCTAACAACGTATGTATGGCAACTCCTTAAAGGACCAGAGTTGAAAAAATGAAAAGGGACTTAAGTCAGTTAAGAAAACAACATAAGCAGACAGCAATGTGTGAAATAAGCACAGTTGCACAAGCTATAAATGTTGAACAACGAT
>Ga0315545_1000417_pt1 | contig 45792 bp, 42 predicted proteins | sample SalMarSW160210MG_FD_203096 | JGI IMG/M metagenome (GOLD analysis project Ga0315545, IMG submission 203096) | Salt marsh sediment microbial communities from the Plum Island Ecosystem LTER, Massachusetts, United States - Salt Marsh Sediment SW1602-10 ...
GCCGACGGCGTGATCCTGTTCGGCAACAACGAGGACTACGACCGGCTCGAGCCGCGCATCTGGTTCCTCGAGCCGAGGGGGCCGTATCACGGCGCGCTGTGCCTCGGCTGGGGCGACTGGTCGGCCCAGGGCGGAATGAACGACGCCGGCCTCTGCTACGACGCGACCGGATCCACGTCGACCCTGCTCAACTGGCACAAGGAGAAGGCCGAAGCGCCGCCGAACTGGCCGACGCTCGTGCTGCAGCGGTGCGCCACGGTCGACGAGGTCGAGGCGTTCGTCCGGCGGTACGACTTCAGCTCGAAGGGGATGGCGCAGTTCCTGTGGCTCGATCGGAACGGCGATTCGCTCGTCGTCACCTCGAGCGCCGAGGGCGAGGTCGTCTTCCTCGAGCAGTCGGGCGGATACCGCGTGATCACCAACTTCAACGTGACCGATCCTTCGTACGGGTACTACCCCTGCTGGCGGTACGACACGGCGGAGCTGATGCTGAGGCGGATCGAGGACGGATCATCGGCGCCGTCGGTCGCCGTGTTTCGCCCGATCCTCAACGGCGTCCACCAGCCGGGGGCCACGGCCTACTCGAACGTCTTCGATCTGGTCTCGATGACGGCGTACGTCTATCGGGATCATGACTACAGCGACGTGCGGGTGATCGATCTTCGCGAGGTCCTCGCCGCCGGCCCTCCCCCGCCGATGCCCCTCGACGCCTACTTCGAGGCCACCGCGGCCGACTGACCGGCCGTGTAACGCGCATCACGGTCGCTATCGCGCGATTTCGGGCGCGGGCGGCCTGTTGGCTCGCGGAGCGGTTCCGCGGGTCGTAGGCGATCAGGTCGAAGCGCGGCCTACGCCATCGCGCCGAGGCCGAGGAGCACGAGCACCGCCAGGCCGACGGCGATCAGCGCGAGGACGACGATCCAGCTCACGACCGCTCCTTTCTCGGGTCGATCGTTGCGGCGGCTAGTCCCAGTCCCCCGATGCGAGCTGGAACCGGAACACGATCGGGTTGTGGTCCGAGATCACGCGGGCGTATCCGAGCTGCTCGAACGCGTCCTCGATCGGTTCGTCGAACGGGTTCCAGACGGCGGCGAGTCCGGCGACCAGGTCGATCACCCGCAGGCCGAAGACGTAGTCGACCTCGACCCGCTGCACGAAGAGCACGCCGTCATACGGCCTGCTCGGGACCAGACTCGCGTCGGTGGCGAGACAGTCGCCGGCGTACGTCGGATTGAGGAATCGGCAGTCGTCCGGCGTTGCGGTCAGGATCTCGGAGCAGTCGGCGAAGCTCATGCTTCCGACGATGAGGTACTCGGTCTCTTCGGTCGTCTGTCCGTCGATCCAGGCCTTGATCGCCCGAAGCTCCTCCGCCCGCTTCGCCCGGTCGGCCTCCTCCGATCCTTCGTGCAGATGGACCGAGATCACGACGAAGTCGAACCCCGTCTCGACGTGCCGAAGAGAAAACACGTGCGGCACCCGATCGTACACGGGATTCGCGGTGACGTCCTCGGCGAGGTAGGTCCGGGGCAGGCCGTCGGCCGGCTCCAGCTTCGTCGGATCGTAGAAGACGACGAACCACTCGGTCCACGGCTCGTTGCTGTGGTTGATCAGTCGCTTGCCCGTGTCCTCCTTCGAGAGGACGTACGCGAATCCGTGGCGGGCCGTCATCTCGTCGAAGAACTCGGCCACCTCCGCGTCCGGCTCGTACGGGTCCCCGTTCGGGAACGTACCTTCGTACGGCGGCGCCACGATCCCCTGGACGACCACGACGTCGTAGTTGGCGAGGACGTGCGCCAACGCCCGGCCGTCCTTTTCTGCGTAGTACCCCAGCTGGTTGATGTCGAAGCTGCACACGGTGAGCGAATCGAGCGCGGCGGCTCCCGCGGACGCCGCCAACAGAATGAATAGGCCGATCGATATCGTTCGTCTCATTCCCCCTCCTTCTCGGCGACGAGATCGTATCACCGACCGGCCGCTCGGCCAAGTGTGATGTGCGTTACCATCCTTGCCGGTGACGCGTCCCCGGGCGTCCTTCCGCGATCCGCGTTGACAGATCGCGGCGCGCCGTCCTACATTCGGACGGCCGTTTCGAGAAAGGCGCGTCGACGATCGGCGCGTCGCTTCGGATCGAAAGGAGCTTCGCATGAAGAGGACGTCGATCTGGCTCGGGATCCTGCTGGTCGCTGTCCCGCTCGTCTGCTGCGGGCAGCCGGAGCCGACGATGGACGACTGCGCCGTGGTCGCCGTCTCGGCGGCGGTCGGGCTGGCGGAGACGTACGTCGAGGGGCTGATCCGGACGATGGTCGTCCTGGCGGCGACGGCGCCGGTGAAGGCGGGCTACTGGGACGGGATGTTCGGTCTGTTGGAGACGTTCCGGGAGGCGAGCCTCTCGATGACGGCGTGGTTCGTGCACCCGGACGGCTCGTACTACACCGTCGACGTGGGCCGGGCGAGCGCGAACCTCTCGGACCGCGCCTACTTCCCGGTCGTGATGTCGGGCCGGATCGCCACCGGCTACTTCCTGGTCAGTCGTTCGACCGGCAAGGTGTCGATGGTGACCGCGGTGCCGGTCGTGTCGGACGGCGAGATCGTCGGGGCGCTCGGCGTGTCGCTGTTCCTCGACTCCTTCAGCCGAGCCATCGTCGAGGACCTCGCGTTGCCGGACGGCGTCCTCTTCTACGCGGCGACGCCGGACGGGCAGATTGCGCTTCACTCCGACCCGGACCTGCTGCAGGCCGACGTGTCCGAGGCGGGGGTCGTCGCCGAAGACACCGCGACGCTTGTCTCGCCGCTCCTGGGGTGGACGTTCGGGGTCGGTCCGGTCGAGTAGCCGGCCGACCGAGGGTGCCATTCCGGGCTCCGTCTAGTCCGAGCTCGCTCTGCTCCAATTGAACCCGATCGTCGCGCCGATCGCCGGGGCGATCGGCAGGAGGACGAACCCGAGAAACTCGGTGACCCCTTCCGGGATCCCGATCGAGTAGAGAAGCGGCTCGACGAACGCGCTGGCCAGCCCCCCGGCGAGGCCGCCGAGAAGGCAGCCCGCGATCCCCCCTTCCACGTCGAGGATCTTCCCCGTCGCGAGAACGCCGGCGGTCGCGCCGAGCCCTCCTCCGAGGGTGACGCCGGCGATGACCGTAGCGACCCGCGCGGCACGCGCCTCGAGATTCGGAGCGATCGAACCGATGGCGACGATCCCGAGGCCCGCGCCGACGACGCCCCCGACCGTTCCGCCGAGGAGCTCGAGGGCGATCGCCCCGGAAGGCGTGACGGCCGATGCGGAATCGGCCACGAGCAACAGGACCAGCAAGGCCGAGATCAAGACCGAGATCCTGCACACGTCGCTCACCTCCCCGGACGATTCTGCGGATTCGACGCGATGAAGGCAATCGTGATGAAGAGACAAGGATCGTGCGGCTTGGCAGAGGCGGCCGAAGTCCCTAGGATGGCTGCGCGCGATTCGTCGAAAAGGGGGAAAGAGATGAGGAGGACGAAGGCGATCAAGAGGGCGGTGCTGCTCGCAGCGGGTGAGACGCTTTGAGTAGCACGTTTCTGATCGGTGTGGGCGTGATGCTCGTCCTGATGATCGCTGCCGCGTTGATCTTCCCCGAGCAGATCACCACCGAAGCGCCGCTCGATCTGGAGGCCTCGGTGCCTTCGGCCTCGGTGCCGGTGGCGGAGCCGGAGGAGGAAGTCGAGCCCGAGGAACCGACCGAGGTGCCCGGAATCCCGATCGAACCGGTCGCCGTCGTGCCGGTCGCGATCGACGGGGCGGTCTTCCCCGGGGAGTACGCGCACCGGACGGACGCCGGCGGGTTCGAGGTGCACTGGTCGAACGACATCAACTACCTTCGCGTCGGGCTGGTGAGCCCGGGGACCGGGTACGTGGCGATCGGGTTCGACCCGGACCACAGGATGAAGGGAGCGGACTTCATCATCGCCGCGGTGGAGGACGGGCGGTTGTTGATCCGCGACGACTACGGAGACGGATCGGTCCGCCACACCGCGGACACGCTCCTCGGCGGGACGGACGACATCATCGAAGCGGCGGGCAGCGAGCGGAACGGAGGGACGACGGTCGAGTTCGTGGTCCCGCTGGCCACGCGCGACGAGTACGACAAGACGCTCGTTCCCGGACGGACCTACCACATTCTCGTTGCCTACCACAACACGAGCGACAGCTTCGCCGCACAACACAGCCGGCGGGGCTCGGGGACGATGCGCCTCGACCCGGCGCGGTAGACGCCCGATCGGCACCGCCGCGTGCGCCGTGGCGATGTCTGTTGTACGACGCCGGACGATGGCCTACAGTTCTTGATGCCTGACGGAAGAGAGGAGGGGAACCATGAACAACACGTGGCTGATCATTTTCGGCGTCCTCGCGGTCGGATTCGCCGTCTTCTTGCTGCTGCCTCACCTGCTGCCCGAACGGGAGCCGGCGCCCGAGGTCCCGGCCGTCGTCGAGGTGGAGCCGGACGCGGCGGAAGAAGAAGCCGTTGAGGTCGAGCCGGCCGCGGAGGAGGAAACGGCCGAGACAGCGGAGGAAGCCGAACCGAAGGCCGAGCCCGAGGTCGCTCCGGCGACCGGCTATTCGATCGACGGTGCGATCGGGGCGACCGAGTACGCGCACAGCACCGTGGTCGCCGGCGTCGAGGTCTCCTGGACGAACGACGCGACGTATCTTCGCGTTGGACTGGTCGCGCCCGGAACCGGGTACGTGGCGATCGGGTTCGATCCCGTCCGCCAGATGGAGGGAGCGAACTTCATCCTCGGCTACGTCGAGGACGGCAAGGGGTACTTCCGCGACGACTTCGGGACCGAGCCGACGGCCCACATGGCGGACGTCGATCGCGGCGGCGTGGACAACATCGTCTCCTCGGCCGGCGCCGAATGGACCGATCGGACGATCCTCGAGTTCATCATCCCGCTCGACTCGGGCGACGAGATGGACAAACCGCTCGTTCCCGGCGGCACGTACACGGTCCTGCTCGCCTATCACGACCTGCAGGACGGCTTCACGGCGCGCCACAGCCGGCGCGGGACCGGTCAGATCCAACTCGACGCGGCGCCGTAGGCTCGCCGGCGCCATGCCTCAGATCTACGGCGAGTGCGGATACGAGATCCATCGGGAAGACGCTCCTCCTCAATCGAAGGACGTGGGGGCTCGGCTACGCGATCGATCCGGCGGCCGAGCTCCGGATCGCCTCAAGCCAGCGCGTCGACGATCGCGCGGCAGAACGCCGGGAGGTCCCCCGGGGTTCGCGACGTGATCAGGTTTCCGTCGACGACGACCTCCTCGTCGACCCACTCCGCGCCGGCGTTGACCATGTCGTCGCGGATCGAGCGGACCGACGTGGCGCGCTTCCCTTCGACGATGCCGGCGGAGATCCCGACCCATCCGGCGTGACAGATCATCGCGACGATCTTCCCCTGCGCGTTCACGTCGCGGACGAGGTCGATCAGATCCTCGTGAACCCGCATCCTGTCCGGGGCGTATCCGCCGGGGATGATCAGGGCCGACAGGTCGTCGGCCGAGGTCTCGTCGGCCGATGCGTCGGCGGTCATCGGGTAACCGCGCTTCCCCGTGTACCGCTTCCCCTTCTCCTTCCCGATCACGACGACCTCCGCTCCGGCCTCTCGCAGCCGGAGGTGCGGATACCACAGCTCGATGTCTTCGTACTGATCCTCGACCAGGATTCCGACGGTCCGACCTTGCAGGTTCATGTCGCCTCCTCGTGTTGTGGAGTCGGGTACTCCCCGACGCGGGCGATTCCGGATCGAGCCCGTCGCTCGGCTACGGCACGTACCGGAGGAACGCGGAATACGTCGGCAGGACGAGCAGGTCGTCGGTGATCCGCCCGATCGGATCCTCGAACTGCGTCGTGTCGATGATCACCGGTTGGAGCGTGAGTCGGGCCTGGATCGCCGTCGTCGTGAAGCCTTGCCACTCGCCGTGGAGATGGACCGCCGGGAGCTCGGCCAGCGGCAGGATTTTCCACCCTCCGATCTGCCGAGCGAACGTGATCAGCGGGAACGACAGGCCCGCCTCGCCGACGAGATCGGCGAAGGGGTCCGTTCGTGCGGACGCGTGCGCGAAGCTGCCGATGACGGTCCGTACGAGCGTCTCTTCGGTCTCGAACCGCCAGAACATGTTGAGTCCCGCGCCGACGGTGAACGGCCCCGAGAGGTCCTGGTAGAACGAGAACGTCGCGCCGAGGCTCGACGGGGCGGAGTCGACCAGTGCGACCACCTCGACGCGGCTCGAAGGGCCGACCGCCGCGCCGACGCCCAGCGAAAGGGAGAGTCCCCAAGACCGCCGACCGTCCTCCGTTTCCAAGGCGGGATTCAGGTGAAACCCGAGTGAGATCGAATCGAGCTCCACGGCGTTCGCCGCGGGGGCGATCAGGAGCCACGCCGTCACCGCAACGAGAAAGGCCTTCTTCATGGTTCCCCCTTTCATCCCATCGGTTCGCCTTCCCATCGATCGCCGGTCCTCGCCATTCTAGCGAGGCCCGCCCGAATTCCAACACCGAATTGGCGGTCGTTCATCCTTCGCGATCGGCCCGGGAAACGAGGAGGGTGTTTCCGCGAACTCCGACGATCTCGACGTCGTCGTGCCTGGTCACGGTTCTCCCGTCGGCGGACCGGGCGGACCAGATCTCCCCGTCGAGCTTGATCTGCCCCTCCGGGCGCAGGGGGGTCTCCGCCCGTGCGATTCGCCCGATGAGGTCCTCCGCTCCGAGCCGTGCCGGACGGCGGAACGCCCGCCGGAGAAACAGAACGTAGTAGACCGCGGACGCGAGCGCCTTGACGAGCGGGAGGCCGACGAGCAGCCAGACCGGGACCCGTATGAACGATGCGACGATCGCGAGGACGGCGACCAAGACCGCGACCTCGGCGACCTCGCGGGCAGCGTACGCGTGCCAGCCTCGGGAGGTCGTCCGCCGTGCAGTCATCCCTGAAGCGTGAGGTACGATCCGAACGCGACCAGTCCCAGTCCCGCCCCGACGGCGGCGAGCGCCCCGTCGAGCCACCGTCCGGCGATCCGTCGCTTGGCGAGGGCGCGTCGGATCCACGGGAACCCGTGGATGACGAACGCGGCGAGCGTTATCGGTTGGATGATCGAATGGATCCTGAACGCGGTGGCCCGGCCGAGGATCCCGCTGAACAGCCGCCAGTGAATCATGGCGTAGCCGGTGAGGAATTGCAGCAGCAACAACGGAATCAGGAGCCAGGCAGCCGTGCGCTGGAACCGTCGCCAGAGGAGTCTCATCTCGATCGTTCGCCCTTCCCCATCCTGCCCGATGGTGACGGGCTTTTCTAGTCGCCGAGCTTCGGGCCGTCGACGTCCCCCTTGTTGCTGTAGCCGCGGGACTCCCAGAATCCTCGGTACGACGGATCGTCGGTGAGCTCGATGCGAACGATCCACTTGATCCACTTGTACCCCCACTTCTCCTCGGCGACCAGCTCGAACGGGAAGCCGTTCTTCGGCGGAAGGGTGATCCCGTTGATCCTATCGGCGATGATCAGATTCCGCTCGAGGATGGAGTCGAGCGGCAGAGATGTCGTGTACCCGTCCGCGGCGTGGAAGATGACGGTGTTCGCCTCCTCCAGGGGGCCGGCCTGCTCGAACAGCCGCGCCAGTGGAATCCCCTCCCACAGCGCCTTCACCGACCATCCTTCGACGCAGTGGATCGTGACGAGCTTCGCCAGATGCTCCATCTCGAGCAGCGCGGGATAGCTCCACGACATCGGTCGATCCACGAGCCCGTCGAGCACCAAGGTGTACGTCGCTTCGTCGACGTACTGGACGCCCTTGATCGAGTTCTCGCGGAAATCGTCGACCGAGCCGAGACGCTCTCCCTGGTACTCGCGAATCTCCACCTCTTCGACCGGCGTCCCCTGTGCGGCGGCCGCGATGGGACCCAAGTACTCGCCTACCTCGACTTGATCGACTTTCGTCTCGTCGGCGACCGCCGCGAGCGCGGCGACCAGCGCGGCGACGATCAACGCAACGCCGAGCCCTATCCGCACGGGGCGAAACCCCGTCGATCGGTTGGATCGCATACCCTCTCCTTCCGAGCAGGTTCTCGATGCGAACCTACCGCTTCGGTGTGAACTCGAAGTGAGTCCGATGTGGACGCGCGGTGAACGGCCGGTTGCTTCGCTCGCGGACGGTGTGGTGTAATGTCGAGGCCGGATCGAAGGACGATCCTTGGCGCACGATTGAGGGGGAACTCGTATGGAGACGATCGATCTCAAAGGGCGACACAAGGAGCTGTACACGGCGAAGGCGACGCCTCAAGAGGTTGCTGTGCCCGCGGGGGCCTTCCTCGCCGTCGAGGGGGTGGGCGAGCCGGGCGGGGAGGCGTATCAAGCGGCGATCGACGCGCTGTACGGCGTCGCTTACACGATGAAGTTCGCGTTGAAGGCGGCGGGCGTCCTCGACTTCAAGATCCCGAATCTGGAGTGCCTTTGGCTCTCCGATCCGAACGACACACCGCCGACGGAGTGGGAGTGGCACCTGTCGATCCGCGTTCCCGACCGGATCACCGCGGCGCAGGTGGCGGAGGCGATTCGACAGGTCGAGGCGAAGAAGGGGATCGGCGCGTCGGTCGTTCGAAGGACCGATCGGGAAGGGGGTCGGGCGATCCAGATCCTGCACGTGGGCCCCTACGACACCGTGACCGATTCGTACGAGAAGCTTCGCACCTACGCGCAAGGCAGGGGCCTCGACGTCGAAGGAACCGGCGTCGAGGTCTACCTCAGCGATCCGCGCCGGACGGCCCCGGAGAGGCTGAAGACGATCGTCCGCATGCCGCTGGCGTCCGCAACGTGATCGAGGTGGGGGATTCCAGCGATTCGTTGTCTCAGTCGGAGTCGGGTCCAGCGGACTCCTCGCGCAAGAAGCCGGGCGGCCACAGCGAGCCGGGGTACGACGGGCAGAACGCCGCCTCGCGGTTCCCGTGCTCGACGGCGGGGCCCGGCACGACGTTCCCTTCGCCTTTGACCCACCCTTTGTACGGATTGGCCGGGTCGAATCCGCTGACGCACTCGGGGGCCGCGGCTCGGATTCCGACGCCAACGTTTCCGAGGATCGTGCAGCGGTAGAACTCCACGATCCCGTCCCGCTCGATCAGCACCCCGTCACGACCGTTTCCTCGGACGACCGACTCCGACAATACGCCGCGGGACGAATCCGAGAACCAGAGCCCGCTGTCGGCGTTCCGGGCGACGGTACATCCTGTCAGATCGATCAGGGCGGCGTTGTGCGCCGCAATCCCCTGTGCCGCGTTGTCGACGATCTCCGTGTCCGTCGCACGAAAACGAACGCCGTCCCATGCCCACACGCCGCACCAGTTGCCGGTGACGAGACATCCGGCGAGCGTGACCTCGGAGGCGTGCAGCGCGAGGATCCCGTGCGTCCCGTTGTCGGCGATCGTGCAGCGGCGGAGTTCGACCCGCGCGAAGTCCCATGTGTAGAGCCCGAACGTGTGGTTCTCCGCCAAGCGGCAGTTCTCGAGCACCAGTTTCGAACGCTCCGTCGCCCAGACACCGCACCAAGCGTTCCCGGTCGACGTCACGCCGATCAGCTCGACGGTGACGTCGTCCTCCGTCTGGATCCCGTGGCCGCGGAATCCTCGACCGCCGGTCACGGTCAAGCGTTCGATCCGAACCCGCACGTCGTCTCCGACGATGCGGATTGCGGCACCGAAACCATCTCCAGAGACCGTCGTTCCCTCCGCGGCGCCTCGGAGCGTCACCGATCGGTCGATGACGAGGCTCCCGCGGAAGACACCGGCTCCGATCGAGACGACGTCTCCCGGTTCGGCGTCTTCGATCGCCGTCTGGATCGACTCGCTGACCGAGACCTCGAGGACCGCTCCCTCACCGGGCACCGCTCCGGCGAGAAGAGCGGCGTGGATCCACACCGCCGCGAGCAGCAAGAGGGCCGCCGCTCCGCTTCGAAGGCACAGGCTCCGAGTCATGCAGGCTCCTTTTCGGACTCATTCTACGCTGGCAAGCCGGGCTCGGGCGAGGCGGAGGTTGGAGCCCCGCCCGGTTCCGGCTACAGTCACGGCGGCGGCCCGAACGAGAGGAGGGCGCATGGAAGGGCTGTACGTCATCGTTGCGATCGCCGTGATCGGGCTGCTCGCGTTCGGCCTGTGGCGGAGCGCCAAGCGGCGCAAGGAGCTGGCCGCCTGGGCCTCGGGGAAGGGATTGTCGTTTCGCCCGGGGCGGGACGCCGGATTCGACGAGCGGTATCGCGCCTTCGGCTGCCTGCGTCGCGGGCACAGCCGGTTCGCGCACAACATCGCGGAGGGGAACCGGAACGGTCGCAGGGTCGTCGCGTTCGACTATCACTACGTCACCGGCTCGGGGAAGAACCGGCAGACGCACCGCTTCTCGGCGGTCGTCCTCCACGGCGACGTCCGGTTGAAGCCGCTTCGGATCCGGTCGGAGAACGTCTTCGACCGGGTGACCGAGTTCTTCGGGATCGACGACATCGACTTCGAGTCGGCCGAGTTCAGTCGTGCGTTCTACGTCAAGTCCGCCGACAAGCGGTGGGCGTACGACGTGCTCCATCAACGGACGATGGAGTACCTTCTGGCGATGCCGCGCTTTTCGATCCAATTCGACGACCGCTGTGCGATCGCGTGGCGGAATCGCCGCTTCGGCGTCGAGACGTTCGAATCGGCGATCGGGGTGGTGGAGGGGATCCTCGACCGACTGCCGGAGTACGTGGTGCGGGGGCAACGAGACGGAAAGGAGCGCACATGATACCGGTCTACATCGTGGTGGGCGTCGTGGGCTTTCTGCTGCTCTACGGAGTCGGGACGTACAACAAGCTCGTCCGGCTCCGCCAGCACGTCCGCGAGAGCTGGTCGGCGATCGGCACGGAGCTGAAGCGCCGGTACGACCTGATCCCGAATCTGGTGGAGACGGTCAAGGGGTACGCGGCGCACGAGCGCGAGACGCTGCAAGCGGTGATCGACGCCCGCGCCCGCGCCGTGGCGTCGACCGGGACCCCGGACAAGCAGGCGCGGGACGAGAACGTCCTCGTCGGCGCGCTCCGGCAGCTGTTCGCCGTCGTCGAGTCGTACCCGGACCTGAAGGCGAATCGGAACTTCCTCCGGCTGCAGGAGGAGCTGACGGTCACCGAGGACCGGATCCAGGCGGCGCGCCGGTTCTACAACGCCAACGTCCGGGACCTGAACACGCGGATCGAGGTCTTCCCGTCGAACCTGATCGCGTCGATGTTCGGGTTCGCGCGGGAGGCGTTCTTCGAGATCGACGACGCCGAGCGCGCCGTGCCGCGGGTGAGCTTCGCGGACGCCGGCTAGCCGACGCCGGCAAGTCGAAAGAGGGGAGATCGGTTGCGAGCCTGGCTCCGTGAACGTCGACGGTCCCGCCTCAGAGGGCGTCCGTTCCCCGAGGAATGGGACACCGTGCTCGAGCGAAACGTCCCGGTCTACGGCCGGCTGTCCGACGCCGATCGGACCGAGCTGAAGGGGCGCATCCAGGTCTTCCTCGCCGAGAAGCGGTTCGAGGGAGCGGGGGGGCTGCCGATCACCGACGAGATCCGCGTGACGATCGCCGCCCACGCCTGCGTCCTTCTCCTTCATCGGCCGACCGACTACTACCCGGGACTGTACACGATCATCGTCTACCCCGGGACGTACGTCGCCGATCGGACCGTGCGAGAGCCGATGGGCATCGTCACCGAGCGGACCGAGACGCGGCTCGGGGAATCGTCCTCCCGCGGAGCGGTCGTCCTCTCGTGGGACGCCGTCGAAGCGGCGGCCTCGGACGTCGGCGACTGCCGGAACGTCGTCCTGCACGAGTTCGCGCACCAGCTCGACGCCGAGGACGGCTCGGTCGAGGGGACGCCGGTCCTGTCCGACCGTTCGAGGTACGTTGCCTGGGCGCGGATCCTCGGGCGGGAGTACGAACGGCTCCGCCGCGACGCCTCTCGCGGCCGGAACACGGTCCTCGACCGCTACGGCGCGACCAGCCCGGCCGAGTTCTTCGCCGTCGCCACCGAGTGCTTCTTCACGCGGCCGGGCCTGCTGAAGGCGAGGCACCCGGAGCTGTACGCCGAGCTGAAGGGCTATTACCGGCAGGACCCGGCGGGCGGCCGCTAGCCGCCTCCATCCTCCCTTGAAGCCAGGAGGGAGAGGACGTCCTCGAGAGTCGGCAGCGACGGCTGCGCCCCGCGGGCGGTCGTCGCCAGCGCGCCGGCGACAACGGCGAACGGGATCGCTTCTTCCAGCGATCGGGTGGGAAGCACGCACGCGAGCGCACCGGCGAACGCGTCGCCGGCCGCCGTCGTGTCGACGACGTTGACCTTCGGTGCGGGGGACCGCGCGACCGATCCCCCCGAAGCGAACCAGACGGCGCCTTCGCCGCCGACGGTGCAGACGACGTTCTCGATCCCGGCGTCGAGGAGCCGCCGCGCGCCGGCTTCGAGGTCGTCGTCCCCGCTGACGACCCGAAGCTCGGCCTCGTTCGGCGTGAGGACGCCGATCCGCGACAGAGGCAGCGCCGAGAGGTCGTGCGCCGGGGCCGGATCGAGGACGACGAGCGGCTCGGCCGGCGGCAGGACGCCGAGGAGAAAGGCGACCGTCTCGATCGGGATCTCGAGCTGGAGGAGGATCACGTCGGCTTCGATGATTCGCTTGAGACGGCGCTCGACGTACTCGATGTCCACCCGGCCGTTCGCCCCCGCGGCGAGGACGATCGCGTTGCCGCCGGCCGCGTCGACCCAGATGCTCGCCAGGCCGGACGCGGTCGCCGGCTCGATCTCGACGGCGCTGACGTCGACGTCCGCGCCGCGAAGACCGTCGAGGAGGCGCTTCCCGAACGGGTCGTCGCCGACCTTGCCGTACAGGTGCACGTCGGCGCCGAGGCGGGCCGCGGCGACCGCCTGGTTCGCCCCCTTCCCTCCGGGATAGATCGCGACGTCGCGTCCGCGGAGCGTTTCCCCAGGCGACGGCATCCTCGGGACCTCGACGACGAGGTCCGTGTTGATGCCCCCGACGACGGCGATCGTTGGTCTCTCGAAATTCACGCTCGGCGCTCCCGGCTACCGGACCGCGGCGTACAGGACCTCGAGGAACCGCGCGCGCGACGCCTCGAGCACGACGTCCGCGTTCGGCTCCTTCCCGGTCACCTGCAGGTGGTCGACGACGGTCGACCCGCGGGTCAGCTCGCTCTTCGTCTCGACGTCGACGCGCAGCCGCTTGACGACCGTGGCGACGTCCGGCTCGAGCGCCACGGCCATCGCGATCGGGTCGGGAAGGTCGAAGCCGTCCTGCTTCAGGTACTCGATCCCGAACCGGCGGAGCGCCGCCTGGATGTCGACGCAGTACGCGGCGAGGTCGGAGACGGAGCGCAGCTCGGCCGCCTCCTCGGCGGTGAACGTCGCGTGCTTGTGGGAGACGTCCCACCCGACCATCTCGATCGGGAGGGACGACTCGAAGACGATCTTCGCCGCGTCCGGGTCGACCCAGACGTTGTATTCGGCCGCCGGAACGATGTTCCCGTAGCCGAAGCCGATCCCGCCCATGACCACGCACCGCTCGACCTTCGCCGCGAGCGCCGGGTCGCGCAGGAGCGCGGTGGCGACGTTGGTCAGCGGCCCGAGCGTCACGAGGGTGATCTCGCCGGCGAAGCGGGCGACGGTGTCGAGGAGGACGTCGACGGCGTGGCCTTCCGCCGGCTGCCGGCCGGTCAGCGGCAGGCCGATGTCTCCGAGACCGTCCTCTCCGTGACAGAACTGGGCCGTCTCCAGCTCTCGGAGGATCGGCTTGTCGAGGCCGGCGTAGACCGGAACGGATTTCCCGCATTGCGCGACGGTGTAGAGGGCGTTCTGCACCCCGGATTCGAGCGGGACGTTTCCGGCGACGACGGTGATCGCTTCGACCTCGACGTCGGGATGGTTGAGGGCCATGACGAGCGCGACCGCGTCGTCGGAGGCGGTGTCGGTGTCGATCAGGAAACGGCGCAACGGCTCCTCCTTCTGCGGATCCATGCCTCCGAAGTCGGCGGGGTCTACGATACCTCGGGGCCGGCTTCGCGCCAAGCGGCCGGTCCGTTGACAGGGAAGGGCGCGCCCGGGATGATGGGAGCCCGGACGGCCGAGCGCGTTCGGTGCAGGTTCGCCGGAATCAGGAGGCCCCATCGTGACCGAGACGGCGTATCGACTCGAGTCCGATCCGTCGTTGACGCCCTCGCCCGTTCTCCCGGCCTTGATCTGGGCCGAGGGGATCGACCCGCCGGCGCCGACGGAAGGGACACCCGAGGCGCTGGCCGAGCTCCTCGCGCGGGTTCGGTCGGCCGGCGAGGCGTTCGTTCCCCAGGAGATGCGGCGGCGCGTCCGGGGGACGCTCCGGCACGGGGTGTACAAGCCGAGCGGGCGGGGCAAGCCGGCGAGCGAGTTCCTCCTGCGGGCGGCGCTCTCCGACGCCTTCCCGCGGGTCAACCGGCCGGTCGACGTGAACAACCTCGTCAGCCTCGAGTCCGGACTCCCCGGCTCGATCTTCGACGCGGCGCTCTCCGGACGGCGCCTTCTCATCCGCCGCGGCGCTCCCGGCGAATCCTACGTGTTCAATCCGTCCGGGCAGTCGATCGACCTCCAGGACCTCCTCCTTGTCTGCCGTTTCACCGACGGCGCCTGGGAGCCATGCGGCAACCCGGTGAAGGACTCGATGGAGACGAAGATCCGCCCCGAGACGCGTGACGTGGTCGCCGTCCTGTACGCGCCGGCCGACGAGCCGGTCGAGTCGGTCGAGCGCTGGGCCGGCCGGTACGCCGAGCTCCTGGTGCGCCACTGCGGCGCCGAGCGCGTCGGCCGTCACGTCGGGTTCGACGGATCGCCGAGGCCGTGAGGCCCGTCAGTACGACTCCCAGTGGACGCGGTCCGGCTCGTACTGCGTCCGGGGAGGGACGGCCTCCGAAGGGACGCCGACCGGGATGAGGGCGAAGACGTGGAGGTCCTCCGGAATTCCGACCAGCTCGCGCACGGCCGCTTGCAGCTCGTCGCGCATCCCGCACCACGTCGCGCCGAGGCCGAGGTTGGCCAGCGCGAGGAGCAGGTTCTCCGTCGAGCCCCCCATGTCCTGATCGAACCAAGTGTACCCCTCCTTCTTTCCGAACGGCAGGACGACGGCCCCGGCGTCGACGCCGAACTTGGCGTACGGATGCGCCGCGCAGACGGCTCGGACCCTCTCCTTCTCCGTGACGACCACGAACTCCCACGGCCTGGCGTTGCGAGCCGACGGAGCGGCCATCGCCGCCTTCAGCGCGACCTCGAGCTTCTCGCGATCGACCGGCTCGCCGGTGAACCCCCGGACCGATCGGCGCGCGGTGATGAACTGCAGAACGTCTTTGCCCATTGGAGTGCCTCCTCAAAGGTGGATTCGGTCGGACCGACGTTCACTCTAGCCGAAGCGGCGGCGGGACGCGAGCCGACGGTTGTCTCCGTGTTCCGCCCCTCCGGTCTCTTGACATCCCTTCGCCCGGCGCTATACTTCGCCGGATTCGTGCGGAACCTCCCAACTCGAACGAGTTGGGAATTCGCTTTGGACGGTGGTTTTCGATGGCGAGGTCCCTGAGATCCTGGTGGCGCGAAGCGGAGCGTTGGTACCTGGCGGTCGGCCTGGCCAACCTCGTGCTCGGCACCTCGTCGGTCCTCATCCCGCTCGCGGTGGCCGAGGTGTATGGACGCTCGGTCGGTGCGGTCGGGCTCCTCGCGAGCTACGTCAGCCTGATCGGCGTGGTGGGCAGCCTCGTCTGGGGCCGGCTGTCCGACGTCGCGCATCGCCGGAAGCCGTTCGTGGTCCTCAGCTACGCGGCCGTTGGGATCTGTTTCCTCGCGATCTCGTTCGCGTCGACCTTCGGTCGGCTCGCGCTGTTCAACATGCTGTTCAACTTCTTCTGGATGGCGAACGCCTCGGTGACGGTGCTGATCGTGATCGAGAACCGGGATCAATCGACGTGGGAGAGGAAGATCGGTCACCTGAATCAGATCGGTGCGATCGGATGGGTCGCCGGCCTCGCTCTGGGTAGCGCGTGGACCGCCGTCCTCTCTCGATCGGCCGGCGAGGTGGTGACGATCCGTTCCCTCTTCGCGATGATCGGGCTCGGCAGCCTCGCCGCGTCGTTCCTGGCGTACCGGTTCATCCCGCGAACGATCCCGCGGTTCACCCTCCGGAAGTTCCGCGGCACGGTCCTGGCGATGGGGAACTTCATCGCGGAGAAGGCGCGGTTCGCGCCGCTGCACCTGTACCATCGCTTGCACCCCCGAAGGGTCTTCCGGCTGTTCACCCGGCCCGAGGGGTTTCGCCCCGGGACCCGCCGGTTTCTTTTGGCGACGTGGATCTCCTACATGGGGCTGGGCTTCTTCGGGATCCCACTGCCGTTGCTGCTCTCGGAGCGATTCGGGTTCCCGTCGTCGCTGGTCTTCGTCCTGTTCATGATCCAACACGTGGGGATCGCCCTCGCCTACCCGCTGGCGGCGAAGCGGATCCGGCGGCTGGGGAACCGCTCGGTTCAGGCCGCTTCGCTGGCGATCCGCCTGGTCCTGTTCGGCGGCGCCGCAGCGTACCTGTTCGCCTCGACATCGGTCCCGCCGATGGCGGTCCTTCTCGCCGCGTTCGTCGTCTACGGGGTGACCTGGTCGTACTTCCAGCTGTCGGGGGTCGCCCTGACGTCGCGCCTCGCGCGCGAGGAGAACCGCGGGGCCGCGCTCGGCGTGTACAACGCGCTGGCCGGGTTCGGATGGATCCTCGCGGGAGTCGGAAGCAGCTTCTTGGCCGAGCGGGCCGGATACGCGGCGACGTTCGGCGTTGCGGCCGGGCTCCTGCTGATCAGCCTGACGGTCCTTCGGTTCGTCCCCGATCCGGTGAAGGCGAAGGCGGAGGATCCGGCGCCGCGGTCGGCGTCCCCCTCGGGAATCCGGCCGTTGTTGCTGCGTCCGATCGCCGGCCGGGCGGTCGGTCGCCGCTGAGACGACGGGGGGCGCGACAGGAACCTCGCCTCGCGGATCGCGGACCGACCCCGGGATCCGGCTTCGAACCCGGTTCGAGGGGGTCAGGTCGAATCGGTACAATCCGCGAACGGGGTGATCCGGTGTTCGAGTATCGGACGGTCGAGGTTCTTGAAGAGGTCGCGGAACTGGCGAAGTCGGCCTTCGTCATCCGGCGTCCGGACCAACCGGCCGCCGTCGAGTGGCTCGAGTGGTCGGTGAAGCACGGACAGAGACTGTACGGCGTCTACGACGGGACGAGGCTTGTGGCCGTCTACATGCTGTACGGCTTCCGGATGCGCCTGCGCGATTCGGTCGTCCCCATGGGCGGGATCGGCCTCCTCTGCTCGCGCCTCGACGCGCGGGGAAAGGGCGCCGTACGGCTCATGCTCGAGCGAAGCCTCGAGACGATGCGCGAGGCGGGGCACGTCGTGTCGGTCCTCAATCCGTTCGACGAATCGTTCTATCGGAAGTACGGGTGGGAGATGTTCGAGCAGTACCAGCGGGTCGAGCTTCCGCCGGCCGCGCTTGAGATCCCCGAGGGACCCTCGGTCGAAGAGGTGGTCGACCTGCCGTTTCCCGACGACGCGTCGATGGCGTTCTACAACGAGTACGCCCGGGATCGCTACACGTTGATTCAACGAAGCGCGCGGGAGTGGGAGCAACGCTTGCGAATCTTCTCTCGGAATTCGAACACGGCCGCGCGCGGCGTGGCCCGCGTCTCGCGCGACGGTGGGGTCGTCGGCTTGATCGGTTACGACCTCTCCGGAAAGGCGGACGACTGGCATCCGACGTTCACCGTGACCCTGTTCGTCCACGAGGACGAGCCGGCGAAACGGGCGATGCTCCGGTACCTCAAGGCGCTGTCTCATCAAGTGAAGACGATCCGGTTCGAGCTCCCCGTCGACGTCGACCTCTGGCCGTATCTCTCCGACCGGCCGGGCAAGCGCGAGATCCGCGACCAGTTCATGATCCGGGTCGTGTCGATCGACGCGCTCGACGGGCTGGAAGTCGACGCGGGCGATCTGTCGATCGCCGTCGAGGTCGCGGACGCGCGGGCGCCGTGGAACGCGGGGGTCTGGCGGTTCACGGTCGAGCAGGGCGTCCTGCACGTCGAGCCGGCGGATCGGGCCGACCTTCGCTGCGGGATCGGGCCCCTGTCGAGCGTTCTCTCCGGGTTCACCGACGTCTCGGAGATGATCGCCGCCGGGCGGATCGAGCCGTTGCCTTCGTACGCGGGCCAGGATCTGCCCCGGGCGACGACGTTCCTCGCGGACTACTTCTGAGATCGCCGTGGGGTACGGCGGGGACGGCGTGAACGAACGGCGAACGGCGCGGTACGGGCGGATCTACGGACAGCTCCGCGATCTGATCGAGGGAAAGTCTCCCGACCTGACCGCGGCGATGGCGACGGTCTGCGCCGTCCTTCACGCCAAGATGCCGCACCACTTCTGGACCGGCTTCTACCTCGTCGAAGGGGATCGGCTCCACGTCGGTCCGTATCAGGGACCGGTCGCCTGCCAGGTGCTCGAGGGACGGGGCGTCTGCGTCGAGGCCGTCCGGACGAAGCGGCCGGTCGTCGTCCCGGACGTCCGCGCCTTTCCCGGGTACGTTCCCTGCGACGCGCGAGCGAAGAGCGAGATCGTGATTCCCGTTCTGAAGGACGGGGAGGTCGTCGCCGTCTTCGACGTCGACTCGGACGAGGTCGACCGGTTCAGCGAAGCGGACGTCGCACCGCTGGCGAAGATCCTGTCGCTTCTCGACCCCTACCTGTAGGTCACCGTCCGTACTCCTCGATCAGCCGGAGCAGGACGTCGGTCCCGAAGTCGACCGCGGCGGCCGGGATCCGCTCGTCGGCGGCGTGGATGGTGTCGAAGAAGTTGAATTCCTCCGGGAGGTTCATCGGGGTGAACCCGTAGGTCTGGATCCCGATTCGCGAGAAGAAGCGAGCGTCGGAGCTCCCCGGAAGGAGGTAGGGGACGGGGATCGCCCCCGGCTCCACCTGGCGCAGGAGGCCGCCGAGGAGATCGAGCAGTCCGAAGTCCGGGTCGGCCGGACCGGGATCGTACAGCCGGACGTCGAAGCCGATCTCCGTGCCGAGGATCGGCCGAAGCTCGGCGAGCAGGTCGTCGAGGGCGAAGCCGGGGAGAAGACGCGCGTCGAGACCGAGGGCGATCTCGCTCGGGATCACGTTCGGCTTGTCGCCGCCTCGAACGGCGGTCGCGTTGACCGTGTTCCGGAAGAGCGGCTCGAGGTTCCTCCCCGTCTCCCCGAGGCGGGTGAGGACGCGGTCCGTCCAGCGAGGGTTCAACAGCCGGCGGAGGACGAACCGCTTGGCCGGCGGGAGCGCCGCGGCCATCGAACCGATCATCTCTCGGACGATCGGCGTGACGTGGATCGGAAGCCGCGCGCGATCGAGGCGGGTCAGCAGTCGGCCGAGCTCGGCCATCGCCCCGTTGCGCATCGGCCGCGCTCCGTGGCCGGCCGGGCCGGTGATCGTCGCCTCGAGCCAACACGGCTGCTTCTCGCCGACCTGGATCAGGTAGAATGTTCGCCCGGCGACCCGAAGCGGGAACCCGCCGAACTCCCCGACGGCGTAGCGAACCCCGGCGAAGAGCTCGGGATGCACCTCGACGAGGTGCCTTGCGCCGTGGACGCCGCCGGCCTCCTCGTCGGCGAGGGCGGCCAGCAGGACGTCTCCGGCCGGGGCGACGCCGCGTTCCGCGGCGCGAAGGACGGCGGCGATCATCATCGCCAGGCCGCCCTTCATGTCGAGCGCGCCTCGCCCCCAGACGTAGCCGTCGATGAGCTCCCCCTCGAACGGCGGGTGGCTCCAGGTCTGATGCGCCGTGGTGACGACGTCGACGTGGCCGTACAACAGCAGTGGCGGCGCCTCGTCCCGCCCCGGGAGGCGCGCGACGAGGTTCGGTCTCGCCTCCGAGGTCCCGTACGTCGCGGTCTCGAGGCCGGCGGACGCGAGGAGACCCGCGACGTACTCGACGCACGGCCGCTCGTTTCCCGGCGGGTTCGTCGTGTCGAATCGGATCAGCCGCCGGAGGATCTCGGCCGGTCGCCCGTCATTCGGTCCTTTCATCTTCGAGAGTATAGGAGACGGGAGGGGGTCGGGCGCCACCGCTCCGGCGGATCGCCGGCTTGATCGAGCCGGCCGGTTGGTGTCTAATGCGCGAGGAGGTGCCGGCATGCGCGCGAAACTCGTTTTGGCTTCCTTTCTGATGCTCGCGGTCCTCGGACCGGCGGTCCAGGCGGGCGACGTGGTCGTCTTGTACCTCGGGCATTCCTGTTTCACAATCCAGGCGGAGGGCGGTCCGATCGTCATGATCGATCCGTACGCGACCTACGTTCCGTATCCCGGGCTGCCGGCCCGAGCCGACATCGTGCTGATCACGCATCAGCACATCGACCACTGCCCGTGGTGCTTCGGGGAGTACGACCGGGTCGAGGGGGATCCGATCCTCGTCTATCGCTGGGACGACAACGGGCGTTGTCAACAGAAGCTCCCTCCCGGGAACCTCGTGATCACCGAGGAGTTCAAGACGCAGGTCATCGAAGCGTCTCACGTCACGGCGAGCGGCGGCGGGCAGGGGTGGGTCTGCATGTTCTCCTTCGAGATCGACGGGATCCGGTTCGCCCATCTCGCCGATCTCGGGAAGGTCCTGACGGCGAGCCAGGTCGGCGCGCTCAGCGACGTCGACGTGCTTTTCATTCCGGTCGGCGGCGTGGCCACGATCGACGCGGAGGAGGCGATGACGGTGATCGAGCAGCTCCCCTCGGTCAAGGTCGTCTTCCCGATGCACTATTTCGTGGCCGGGTACTGCCCGTGGACGGACATGGCGTCGCTCGACGACTTCACGGACCTCGCCGAGGCGAGCTACACGGTGCGCACGATCGGCGACTACCGCGTCACGCTCGACGCCGAGACGCTCCCGCGATCGGTCGAGATCTGGGTCCCCGAGTACAAGACGGACTAGGCGTACGGAGCGAGTCCGAGCCGGTCGATCGTGTCGTCGGTCGGCCGGCCGGTGTCCGGATTCCACCCGAACTCGGCGTACGCCCCGTTGAGCAGCGCCTTCACATCCGGGACGTTTCCGAGCGTCCCCCCCCTCGGCGAGCGGCGCGTGAAACGACGCCGGCAGCGCGTCGTCGGCGACGCCCACGCCGCGGCGGAGGTTGATCAGCCGCTTGAGGCCGGCGATCCGTCGCCCGATCGTCATCAGGTCGTCCGGCGACAGGTCCCAGCCGGTGACGGCGGTCAGCGCCCCGGCGATCAGGTCGACCGGCGGATTCTGGAACTGGCAGAGGATCATCGCGTTGTACAGCGATCGCCAGGCCATCTGCCGGGCGGCGACGCGCCCCTTCTCGTCCGACGAGTCGAACCGATCCCCCGGCGCGATCCCCAACTCGTCGAGCGCCACTTGGCCGGTGTCGACGGAGTACATGTCGCCCTGCATGTGGCACGCGCCGCGCGGTGACAGGGCATACGTCACGGCCATCCCCGAGAACGCCCGGGGGTCGTGCATCGGGACCTCGAGCCGTTTGACCGTCGCCGCCAGCTCCGGGACGCCGAAATGCTCGGCCACCGCCACGCTCCCTTCGGCGAGAAGGTCGCCGATCCCTTCCCGCGCGGCGATCCTCTCGATCAGGGGACGGAGGATCGACGGGTCTCCGAACCGGATCTCCACGTCTCCGGCCGTTTTCGCGTCGAGGATGCCCCGCTCGGACAGCTCGCAGGCGAGCGCGATCGTCACGCCGGTGGAGATCGTGTCGAGGCCGTGCACGTTGCAGAGGTGGCCGGCGGCGATCACCGCTTCGAGGTCGTCGATCTCGAGGAGGGCGCCGAGCGCCCCGAGCGTCTCGTACTCCGGGCCGTCGACGCGGTCGAGCGCGTAGGATGGGGCGCGGGTCTCGCGGCCGCAGGCGATCGGGCAGCGATAGCAAGCGCGGCCCCGAAGGAGGAACTCCTCGGTCATCCGGACGCCGGAGAGCTTCGCGGCGCCGGCCCACTCCCCCGCGCGGAAGTGACGGATCGGGACGTCGCCGTACATCAGTCCCATGTCCAGGTAGCCGGCCGTTCCGGCCATCCGGATCGCCTGTGCAGCGATGTCCTCGCGGCTGTGGTCGCGGACCGCGGTGGCGATGCGCGCGAGCTCGGCGCGGTCGGCGACGGGGACGGAGCCGCGGCCGCGGACCGCGATCGCCTTCAGGTTCTTCGCCCCCATCACCGCGCCCATACCGGTCCGTCCCGCCGCCCGGCCGTGGTCGTTCATCACGGCCGCGAAGCGGACGACGTTCTCGCCGGCCCGCCCGATACAGCCGACCCGGACCGCACCGTCGCCGAGCTCGGCGCGGATCGCGCGCTGCGTCTCGTAGCTGTCGTGATCCACGAGGGAGGCGGCGTCGCGCAGCCGCGCCTCCCCCTCGACGATCGAGAGCCAGACCGGTTCGCTCGCCCGGCCGGTGACGACGATCCCGTCGTATCCGGCGAAGCGGAGCTCCGGCCCGAGGAAGCCGCCGGTGTTCGACTCCCCCCAGATGCCGGTCAACGGGGAGAGGGCGCAGACGCTCAGCCGGCCGGCCGAAGGCATCGCCGTCCCGACGAGCGGCCCGGTCGTCCAGACGAGCGGGTTGTCCGGGCCGAGCGGATCGATCTCGGAGAGAGGACTCCGCGCGATCCGCGCCGCGGCGAGGCCGCTTCCGCCGAGGAAGGCCCGGGCGAGCGCCGCGTCGATCGGCTCGTCGTCGGTCGTGCCGGCGCTCAGGTCGACGCGGAGGATCCGCCCGACGTATCCGGTCGGAGCGGGCATCAGAAGGAGACCGTGTTCCCGTCGTAGAGCGCGACGAACAGGGCGCGGAGTTCGTCCGGCGACGGGCTCCGCGCGGCGGTGACCATCTGGGTGTCGTTCTCCGCGTCGTCGACGAGCTTGTCGAGCGTCCCGTTGAACGCGGCGCTCGGGATCCCGGCGTCGGCCAGGCAGGTCGGGTTTCCGATCGTCTCGGCCAGGTTGCGGACGGCCGCCGCGAGCGCCCGCGCCCCCGGCTCGCCCGAGGCGGAGGAGATCCCGAGGCGCGACGCGAGAAGCGCCGCCCGATCCGGGGCCTCCCGCGCGATGAACTCGAGCGTGTACGGAAGGCAGAGGCCGACGGCCCGTCCGTGCGGTAGGCCGAGGACCGAACCGAGGGCGTGCCCCATCGCGTGCGCGATCGACGCCATCGCGTTTCCGAAGCCGAGGCCGGCGCTCGTCGCGGCGTGGTGCATCCGGCTCCTCGCCTCGATGTCGGCGCCGTCTTCGACCGCTCGGGGGAGGAACTCGAGGACGTCGGCGGCCGCGTGAGCGCACAGACCGTCGCTCAGATCGGTGCGCCATGTGCAGGTGAAGCCCTCGATCGCGTGCGTCAGCGCGTCGAGGCCGGTATCGGCGGTCAGCCGCGGCGGCATCCCGGCGGCCATCGCCGGATCGACGAGGGCGACGTCGGCGACGTTCTCGCGGTTTCCGAGCCCCATCTTCCGCTTCTCCGCCGGGTCGGTGAGGACGATCGCCCACGTCACGTCGGCGCCGGTTCCGCTCGTCGTCGGGATCGTGATCAGACGCGCCCGCCCCCGCAGGCCGAGGTCGATGAACGGGTTGATCTCGGCCGGCCGGAGGTCGGGCCGCTCGTACAGGACCCAGATCGCCTTCGCCGCGTCGAGGGGCGAGCCGCCGCCGACCCCGACGATCCAATCCGGCTCCAAAGCCCGGGCGACATCCGCGCCGGCGAGCACGGTCGGGACGTCCGGGTCGGGCCGAACGCCGTCGAACACCTCCCACGCGGCGCCGGCCGCGTCGAGTCGCTCGGTGACCCGATCGACCAGGCCGAGCTCGCGGACCGTCCGGTCGGTGACGACCAGCGCTCGGCGGATCCCGATCGTCGAGATCTCATCGAGCGCGTCCTCGCCGAAGACGATCCTGGGGGAGACGAACGTCCACATATCGGGTCAGTCGACCGGCCACTCGGTCGGGACGTCGGCGCAGCAGGAGACGATCTCCTTCGCCGCCTTCGGGTAGCGCATGATCTTCATCAGGTTCCCGGCGAGCTTCAGCTTGCGCATCATCATCCCTTGAATCGGATCGAGCGTCCCCTCGATGACCTTTCGCCAGACGGAGAACGGGGCGGTGATCCGGTACTCCGCCGGCCGCTCGTCCGACGAGGAGAGGAGGGCGGCCCCGGTGCTCTTGCCGTGCCGGAGGCCGAGGAAGAGGTACGCCGTTTCCGAGTACGCTTCGTCCGGCTCGACGACGAAGATGAAATCCCCCTCCCAATCCTTGGCCGACCCCTCGTAGGAAGGGCTTTCGTTGAGCAACCGCGAGAGTTCGACGATCCACGCATCGGACGGAAATCGATACGGCATGGGTGACCTCCTTGACTCCCCGTGGGGAGGACGGTCGGACGGTCCGGCGGGCGGCGCCGAGGCGCTGAGGGCGCCGAATCCGCGGGATCGGCTACTCCTCGGCCTCGTCGAGGGCCTCGTCGATCTCCTCCGCGAGGTTCTCGATCTCGTCGCAGAGGTCGTTCAGCTCTTCCTGAAGGCGGGACAGACGCTCGACCAACGGACGGACTTTCTCGATCAGATCCTTCTTGGAGACGAAAGCCATGGTTCCTCCTTCCTCGATCGCCAGGTTCGGCTTGATTCTATTCGAGCGATCGGCTGAGACAACCGCGGTATGATGGCCGCGGAGGAGCGATGCGGATTCGTGCCGAGGAAGTCGTCGATCGAGCGGACGCCCTGGCCGAAGGGCTCTCCCCCTGCCGGCTCTGTCCGAACGCGTGCGCCGTCGATCGGGGAGCGGGCGAGCTCGGGCGGTGCGGGGTCGGCGCCTCGGCGAGGGTCGCGAGCTTCGGCCCGCACTTCGGGGAGGAGAGGCCTCTCGTCGGGCGGTTCGGTTCGGGGACCGTCTTCTTCTCCGGCTGCAACCTCGCGTGCCTCTTCTGCCAGAACTGGAGGATCAGCCAGGAGTGCGAAGGGACGGACGTTTCGGACGCGGACCTGGCGCGGATCTTCCTCCGGATCCAGGGGGCGGGATGCCACAACCTCAACCTGGTGACGCCGACCCCGCACGCCGCGTCCATCGTCCGCGCCCTGGCGATCGCGGGTGCGGAGGGGTTCGCGCTCCCGGTCGTCTGGAACTGCGGCGGATGCGAGTCAATCGAGGTTCTGCGGTGGCTCGACGGCGTCGTCGACGTCTACATGCCGGACCTGAAGTACGGCGATGACGCCGTTGCGACGAAGCTCTCGAACGCTCCGGGCTACGTCGCCCGATCGCGGGCGGCCGTCCGCGAGATGCATCGGCAGGTCGGGGATCTCGAAATCGACGACGACGGGATCGTGCGGCGGGGCCTACTCGTCCGCCATCTCGTCCTTCCCGAGGGGCTCGCCGGAACGGAGCGGGTGATGCGGTTCCTCGCGGACGGGATCTCGCGCGACACCTACGTCAACGTGATGGGTCAGTATCGCCCGTGTCACCGTGCGTCCGAGGTGCCGGCGCTCCGCCGTCGGATCTCGGCGGCGGAGCACGACGAGGCGATGCGGCTCGCGAAGGAAGCGGGGCTCCGTCGGTTCGCGTAGTGCGGCGACCTTCTCTTTGGCTACACTCGGTCCGAAGCGACGTACGGCGGGTGGAACGGCGATGGCAGACGACAAGCGACTAGAAGCGATCGTTCATGGGTTCGTCCAGGGGGTTTTCTTTCGGCACAACACGCGGATCGAGGCGACCCGGCTCGGTCTGACCGGCACGGTGCGGAACCTTCCGGACGGGAGCGTTCGTGTGATCGCCGAGGGGCCGCGGGACCGGCTCGACCGCCTGCTCGCCTGGCTCCGCCGGGGCCCGGAACTCGCGGACGTAGAGAGGGTCGATGCGGAATGGAGGGACGCGACGGCGTCGTACCCGGACTTTCGCATCGTGCGGTGACGCGAGGCCTCTGAGCGAGACCCTGCACGAGTTTGCTCCGATCCGTTGATCCACTTCCAGGGACCGAGTACCATCCTACACTAGGATGAGACTGCCAAAGGTCGGCGAGAAAGCCGGATTCCAAATCTCTGATCATATGACGCCGTGTGGCGATCAGCCCGAGGCGATCTCCGCCCTGGTCGAAGGGGTGGAGGCGGGCCATCGCTGCCAGACGCTGTTGGGAGCGACCGGCACGGGGAAGACCTTCACCATCGCCAACGTGATCCAGCAGGCGCAGCGGCCGACGCTGGTGATCGCCCACAACAAGACGCTGACGGCGCAGCTGTGCAACGAGTTCCGCGAGCTGTTCCCGGACAGCGCGGTCCACTACTTCGTCTCGTACTACGACTACTACCAGCCGGAGGCGTACCTGCCGCAGACGGACACATACATCGAGAAGGACTCGTCGATCAACGACGAGATCGACCGGCTCCGTCACGCGGCGACGTCGGCCCTGTTCGAGCGGCGCGACGTGATCATCGTCGCGTCGGTCTCCTGCATCTACGGACTCGGTTCTCCGGTCAACTACTACGACATGTCGATCGACCTGAAGCGCGGCGAGCACAGGGATCGCGACGACGTCATGCGGTCGATGATCCAGCTGCAGTACACGCGCAACGAGATCGGCTTCGAGCGGGGGACGTTTCGGGCCCGCGGCGACACGGTGGAGATCATCCCGGCGTACGAGGAGAAGGTCGTTCGGATCGAGTTCTTCGGCGACGAGATCGATCGGATCACGGTCCTCGATCCGATCACCGGGCATCCGATTCGCGAGGAGGGCGAGGTCGTCATCTACCCGGCGTCACACTTCATTACGCCCGAAGAGCGTGTCCGGAGCGCTATCGACGAGATCGCCGAGGAGTTGGAGGAGCGCCTCGGCCGCCTGCGGAAGGAAGGGCGCCTTCTCGAGGCGCAGCGGCTCGAGCAGCGGACGCGATACGACCTCGAGATGCTGCAGGAGATGGGCTACTGCACCGGGATCGAGAACTACTCTCGGCACCTCGACGGGCGCCGGGCCGGCCAGCCGCCGTCGGTCCTGATCGACTACTTCCCGAGCGACTTCCTCCTCGTCGTCGACGAGTCTCACCAGACGGTCCCGCAGATCCGCGGGATGTATCACGGGGATCGCTCGCGGAAGACGACGCTGGTAGACTACGGGTTCCGCCTCCCGTCGGCGCTCGACAACCGGCCGCTGACGTTCACCGAGTTCGAGGAGCGGATCAACCAGGCGATCTTCATGTCGGCGACGCCCGGCCCGTACGAGGCGGAGCGCAGCGTCCAGACCGTGGAGCAGCTGATCCGGCCGACCGGCCTCGTCGATCCGGAGGTCCAGGTCCATCCGGTGAAGGGGCAGGTCGATCATCTGATCGCCGAGATCCGCGACGTCGTCGGGCGAAGCGAGCGGGTCCTCGTCACGACGCTGACCAAGCGGATGGCCGAAGACTTGACCGAGTACCTGGTCGAGCTCGGGATCCGCGCGCGATACCTCCACTCCGAGATCGACACGCTCGATCGGATCGACATCCTGCGCGACCTCCGGCTGGGCAACTTCGACGTGCTCGTCGGGATCAATCTGTTGCGCGAGGGACTCGATCTCCCCGAGGTGTCGCTGGTGGCGATCCTCGACGCGGACAAAGAGGGCTTCCTCCGATCGGGGACGTCGCTGATCCAGACGATCGGACGCGCGGCCCGAAACGTCCGCGGGAAGGTGCTGATGTACGCCGACACGCTGACCGACTCGATCCGTCACGCCGTCGACGAGACGAACCGCCGGCGGTCGATCCAGGTCGCGTACAACGAGGCGCACGGGATCACACCACAGACGGTCGAGCGGGAGATCACCGACATCGTGCAGTCGCTCCGCTCGACGTCTCCGCAGCCGCAGCAGGTCCGCGAACGGCCCGAGCCGGAGACGCGGCAGGAGCTGATCGCGCTGATCAAGGACCTCGAGAAGCGGATGCTGCAGGCGGCCGACCGTTTGGAGTTCGAGCTGGCGGCGAACCTGCGCGACGAGATCCGGGCTCTGAAGAAGGGGCTATGAACGTCATCCACGTGAAGGGCGCGAGGGAGCACAACCTGAAGGACATCGACGTCGTCCTCCCGCGCGACAAGCTGATCGTCATCACCGGGATCTCCGGCTCGGGGAAGAGCTCGTTGGCGTTCGACACGATCTACGCCGAGGGACAGCGGCGGTACGTCGAGTCCCTGTCGGCGTACGCGCGGCAGTTCCTCGGACAGATGGACAAGCCGGACGTCGACTTCATCGAGGGGCTCTCTCCTGCCATCTCGATCGACCAGAAGACCCGCAGCCACAACCCTCGATCGACCGTCGGGACGGTGACCGAGATCTACGACTACCTCCGACTTCTGTACGCGAGGATCGGTCATCCTCACTGCCCGACGTGCGGCGAGCCGATCAGCCAGCAGTCGGCCGAACAGATCATCGACGCGATCATGGGCCTGCCGAAAGGGACGAGGGTTCAGATCCTCTCGCCGGTCGTCCGCGGCCGGAAGGGCGAATACAAGAAGACGTTCGACGAGATCCGCCAGGAGGGGTTCACCCGCGTCCGCGTCGACGGGGTCATTCGGACGTTGTACGAGGAGATCGAGCTCGTCAAGCAGCAGAAGCACACGATCGAGATCGTCGTCGATCGCGTCGTCGTCGAGCCGGAGAAGCGGTCCCGGATCGCCGACTCGGTCGAGACGGCGCTGAAGCACGGCAGCGGCCTGGTCAACCTGATCACCGGCGACGGGGACGAGCACATGTACTCCGAGCACTACGCCTGCATCCGGTGCGGCGTCAGCTACGAGGAGCTGTCCCCGCGGATGTTCTCGTTCAACAGCCCGTTCGGCGCCTGCCCGGAGTGCGGCGGCCTCGGCTATCGGAAGGAGATCGATCCGGAGCTGGTGATCGACCCGCGCTTCGGGGTGATGAACGGCGGGCTGATCCCGTTCGCCAACACGTCGAGCCGGTGGTACGAGGCGCAGATGACCGCGCTGGCGAAGTCGCTGAAGATCGACCCGGAGCAGCCGCTCGGCGAGATCCCGAAGAAGAAGCTCGACGTCATCCTCTACGGGACCGGCGGCAAGGAGATCACTTTCCACTACAAGTCGACGTCCGGTTACGAGCGGACGATCAAGCGCCCGTTCCGGGGGATCGTCACGTCGCTGGAGCGTTGGTACCGCGAGACGACGTCCGATCAGTGGCGGCAGGAGCTGGAGCAGTACCTGGCGACCCTCCCGTGCCCGGTCTGTCAGGGCGCGCGCCTCAAGCCGGAGGTCCTGGCGGTGACGGTCGACGGGCTGAACATCCACGAGGTGACGACCCTTTCGATCCGGAGCGCGCTGACGTTCTTCGAGAATCTCTCCCTGTCGTCGCGCGAGGAGCTGATCGCCGCGCAGATCTCGAAGGAGATCCGGGCGCGGCTCGGCTTCATGGTCGCGGTCGGCCTCGACTACCTGACCCTCGACCGGCAGGCGGGGACGCTCGCCGGCGGGGAGGCGCAGCGGATCCGGCTGGCGACCCAGATCGGCAGCCAGCTGACCGGCGTTCTGTACGTCCTCGACGAGCCGTCGATCGGGCTCCATCAGCGGGACAACCGACGCCTGCTCGAGACGCTCAAGGGGCTGCGCGATCTCGGGAACACCGTGATCGTCGTCGAGCACGACGAGGAGACGATGCGCGAGAGCGACTTCATCCTCGACCTCGGCCCCGGCGCCGGACTGCACGGGGGGCGCGTCGTCGTCGCCGGGACGCCGGAGGAGGTCGCCGGTTGCCGCAAGTCGGTCACCGGTCGGTACCTGTCCGGCGATCTGCGGATCCCCGTTCCCGAAGGACGACGGAAGGGGAACGGGAAGTCGCTCAAGGTGCTCGGCGCGGCGGTCCACAACCTTCGAGGGATCGACGTGGAATTCCCGCTCGGCCGGTTCGTCTGCGTCACCGGGGTCTCCGGTTCGGGGAAGAGCTCGCTCGTCGACGAGATCCTGTATCGCGGCGTGGCCCACGAGCTCCACCTGGCGGCCCGCCGGCCCGGGCCGCACGACGAGATCGTCGGGATCGAGCACCTCGACAAGGTGATCGAGATCGATCAATCGCCGATCGGGCGCACGCCGCGGTCGAACCCGGCGACCTACACCAAGGTGTTCGACGACGTCCGCGCGCTGTTCGCCCGGACGCCGGACGCGAAGCTGCGCGGCTACGCGGCCGGACGGTTCTCGTTCAACGTCAAGGGCGGCCGGTGCGAGTCGTGTCAGGGGCAGGGGCAGGAGAAGATCGAGATGCACTTCCTCCCCGACGTGTACGTCCCCTGCGAGGTCTGCAAGGGGACGCGGTACAACCGCGAGACGCTCCAAATTCGGTACAAGGGAAAGTCGATCGCCGACGTCCTGTCGATGTCGGTCGAGGAGGCGCTGGCGTTCTTCGAGAACGTCCCGCGGATCCGACGGAGGCTCCAGACGCTCTACGACGTCGGCCTGACGTACATCGAGCTCGGACAGCCGGCGACGGAGCTCTCGGGCGGGGAGGCGCAGCGGATCAAGCTGGCGAAGGAGCTCTCGAAGCGCTCGACCGGGAAGACGCTGTACATCCTCGACGAGCCGACGACCGGCCTCCACGCCGCCGACGTGAGGAAGCTGCTCGAGGTCCTCCATCGGCTCGTCGACGCGGGGAACACGGTCGTCGTAATCGAGCACAACCTGGACGTGGTGAAGACCGCCGATTGGATCATCGACCTCGGCCCCGAGGGAGGGGACGGCGGCGGGCGGGTCGTCGCCACCGGCATGCCCGAGGAGATCGTCGACGTCGAGGCGTCGCACACCGCGGAGTCCCTGCGGCGAGCCCTGGAACGACCGGTCGCCAGCGCAGCGGTGCGCGACGGACCGAACGACGTCCGCTCGAAAAGGGAGGAGAGTTGAACCGAATCCGAACATGGACCGCGATCCTGATCTGCGCCGTGATCACGATCGGCCTCGCCGGGACGGCGGTCGCGCGCACGACCTGGGCCTACTACGACTGCACGCCGGGGATCTCCACGGTCGTCGTGCTGACCAACGCGAGCGAGTTCACGCTCGAGAACGCGGCGACCGTCCGGCTGTACGACACGAGCGGGGCGCTGATCCTCGAATCGGTGCACGGCCTGACGGAGTATGAGTCGAAGGCGTTGTTCCTCAACGGGCTCCTCGACGGAACCGACGGGACGACGTGGGGCCTGGCCGAGATCGACAGCCGGCTTCTCCTTCAGGTCGGCGTGTGGATCGGGACGGAGGACGACTGGCTGTTCGTCGAGAACTACGGCGAGCTGGCGGGCGACCTGTCGGAGCCGTCGATCGAGGCGTACTGGTACGGTCTGAACTACGCCAACACGAACAACCGGCGGACGACGGTCGCCGTTCTGAATCCCAACGATCGCATCACGTTCGGGGATCTCTACATGTACGATGCTGCCGGCGTGCTCCAGTACACCCGCAAGCTGCAGATTCCCTCGCGCCAACCGACGTACATCGATCTGGAGGGCGCCTTCCCCGCAGGAGACGACGTGTGGGGACTGGTCGACGTGTCGGCGAGCCGACCGATCCTTCTGGTCTGCTCCTACTTCGACGCCGAGGGGTACCTCATCGATGTCGACCTGATCGACCAGCCGTACTTCGTGGAGCTTGCCGAAGGGGAGTGAAACAGACGCCGGAGGGCGAGACGCCCTCCGGCGCATCGCTCGGACGACGGTCCGCTAGTAGCAGGTCGAGTCGACGTGGACCGTTCCCGTCGCGGTGTCGACACCGCCTCCCTCGTCGATCACCGTCAGCGTGACGATGTACGTGTTCTGGCGGTCGTACGCGTGCGTGACGACCGGGCCGGACTCGGTCGACCCGTCCCCGAAGTCCCAGAAGTAGCTGATGATTTCCCCGACGCCGGGGCGCGAAGCGGTCCCGTCGAACCGGACCGGCTCGCCGACCTGCGCCCCGGAGCAGGACCAGTTGCTCGTGATGATCGCGTACGGGGTGTCTTCGCCTCCGCAGCTGTCGTCGTCGGTGCACTCGCTCTCTCCCGGCTGGACGTTGATCCCGAGGTGCGTCACCCCGGTCGCCCCCTCCCCGTCGGTCACGACCAGCGTGACGACGTAGTACCCGCCGAGCTTGTACGTGTGGTCGACGATCATCCCGGTTCCGGTGGAGTTGTCGCCGAAGTCCCACTCGTAGCTGACGATCTCGTCCTGGGCGTCGTAGGACGCGGTGGCGTTGAAGATGACCTTGATCCCGGGAAGCGGGTTGTCGTTGTTCACCGACGCCTGCGCGACCGGGGCGGCGTTCGTCACGACCACCGCGATCTGCTGAGAATCGACCGCCCCTTCGTCGTCGATCACCGTCAGCTTGACGAGGTAGGTCCCCGGCCGGGCGAACGTGTGGCTGCACGACTCGACCGCCTCCGTCCCCATGCTCGCCGGGTCGCCGAAGTCCCAACGATACTCGACGATCGACCCGTCGTCGTGGGAGTACCGCGCGTCGAATTCCACGATCAGCGGAGCGGATCCCTCTCGCGGCGCCGCATCGATCACCGCCTTCGGCGCCTCGTTGACGAAGTCGTTCATGATCGTGTTCAGCACGCACCCGGAGAGAAAGAGCGGCGCCATACACAGGAAGACGACCAGGAAGCGCTTCGATTTCATCATCGCTCCACGCTCCCGCAGGTCCAAGGCACGTCGCCGGTCACGTCGGTGTAGCACGGCGGGCCGCCCTTGACGACGATCTGCTCGATGTAGGTCGTCTGATCGCCGTCGTTGTCGGTGACGGTCAAGGCGATGGGGTAGGTCCCGGCGTAGAGGAACTCGTGCGTGACGATCGGCCCCTCCGCGGTCGCCGGCTCCCCGTCCGTCTCGCGATAGCCGAAGTACCACGCGTACGCGACGATCTCCCCGTCGTCGCTGCACATCTCCGAGGCGTCGAACGTGATCGTCTCGCTGCACGACACGAAGTCCTCTCCGTCGTTGCTCTTCGGCGTGTAGGAGAACCCCGCCTCCGGCGGGGGATTGAGCGCCTGCACCGTCATCGTCCGCGTGGAGGAGACCCCCTCCGCATCGATGACGGTCAGGCGGACGACGTAGGCGCCGTCTTCGCTGTACGTGTGGTCGGCGACCGGGCCTTCGTCCGCCCCTCCGTCGCCGAACGTCCACAGGTACGTGAGGATCTCACCGGTCGGAGCGTAGGACAGCGTCGCGTCGAAGCTCACCGTGAACGGGACGACGTGCTCGGCGAGCGACGCGGTGAACAGCGCCTGCGGCTGCGTCGGCCGCAGCTTCAGGCACCCGGAGATCGATGCCGCAATGAGGCCGACGATTGCCAGGCACAGAATGCATTTCCCCCTCTTCATGATTCTACTCCTTCCTCCCGTCGAGGGAGAGATCGATGGTGATCGAAACGGTCAGTTGGACCGTCAGCCCACTCAGGCTGATCGACTCGCCGATCCCGTCTCCGTCCAGATCGAGAATGCTCGCCGCTGCGTCGGTCAGTTCGGCGATCCTCGCCGAGCGGTAGGTGAGTCGGCTTCCGAGCATGAACCACGGCGCGATCGGATAGGTCAGCGACAGCCCGGCCTCGAATCCGATCGATCCGCCGGTGTACCGCCCCTCGGCCTCCGGCGGAACGCCGACGATGACGTCCGGATACTCGGACGGGATCTCGAACACCGTCACGCGATCGAAGAGGACGTAGTAGTATCCGATCCCGCCGAACGCGCCGAGCCGCAGCCCGATGTCGAGGAACGTCGCCTCCGCGCCGAGGACGCCGCCGACGGCCTGGAACGCGAGGTCGACCGTGATCTCGGAGATCTCGGCGCCCTCGTAGAAGCCGGTCGATGCGGTCGAAGCGGAGGAGTAGCCGACGTGGCCGCCGAGCGCGAGCCAGTCGGTCAGCCAGTACCGCTCCGCGCCCTGGAGATACAGCCCTCCGCCGATCGAAGGGACGAGGTCCACCGAGCCGGTGACGTCGGGGTGCACGGCGAAGGTCTCGTTCAGGTGCGTGATCAGCGTGTTGAACACGCCGATCGATTCGTTGATCGCGTCGAGGGAAACCGCCGAGGGGCCGCCTCCGATCGACATCTCCAACGGCCCGGCGATCGCACCGAGGTGGATCAACCCGACGAACAACAGCGCAGACGCTAGCCGCTTCATCGTTCCCCCTTTGCCAAGGCCGATGAACCGGGCGCGAGAGACGTCCCGCGACGGAAGCGTCGCCCGCACCACCCGGTGTCCCGAGGGTAGGAGCCTGATTCCCCGAGCGGAAGCTCAGTCGGGACGTCGGAAGGAGACGCTGGTTCGGAAGAGGGGGGGACCTACGTCCCGCGAAGAGCAGACCGGAGGGCGTCGAGCGCCGCGTCGACATCGGAGCGGGAGACGTCGAGATGGGTCACCATCCGGATCCGCGGCCGACCGGCACCGAGGGGGAGGGCCAGCACCCCCTGCGCCTTGAGCCGCTTCGCGAGGACGCGCGCGTCGAGGTCGGGCCGTCCGATCGCTTTCCCGTCCACGGAGAAGTAGACCAGGTTCGACCACGCCCCCTCTCGGGCCTGCTCGCAGGAGAGCCCGTCCAGTTCGTCGATCCCCGCGGCGAGCCGCGCCGCGTTCGCGTGATCCTCGGCCAGGCGGTCGACGTGGTGTTCGAGGGCGTACAGACCGGCGGCGGCGAGGATCCCGACCTGGCGCATCCCTCCGCCGACGGCCTTGCGCATCCGCCGCGCCTCGTCGATGAACGCCCGATCGCCGCAGAGGACGGAGCCGATCGGCGCGCCGAGCCCCTTCGACAGGCAGATCATCACCGAATCGGCGCTGCGCGCGAATCGAGCCGGCTCGACGCCGCGCACGAGCGCGGCGTCGAACAGCCGCGCCCCGTCGAGGTGGACGGCGAGGCCGTGACGCTTCGCCAGCGCGCCGACGGCGTCGCAGTACTCGACGGAGAGCGCGATGCCTCCGCAGCGGTTGTGGGTGTTCTCGAGGCAGATCACCCGCGTGCGGGGAAAGTGAACGTCCGACGCGTCGCGGATCGCCGCTTCGACGTCGGAGAGATCGAGGGTTCCGTCGTCGCGGTTCGGCAGGACGTGAGGGTGGATCCCGCCGAGCCCGGCGCAGCCGCCGACCTCGTACAGGAACGTGTGGGACCGATCGCCGAGGACGATCTCGTCTCCCCGGCCGGCGTGGGTGAGGAGGGCGACGAGGTTTCCCATCGTCCCGCTGGCGACGAACAGGCCGGCCTCCTTCCCCAGGAGGGACGCCGTCCGCTCCTCGAGACGGAGCGCGGTCGGATCTTCGCCGAAGACGTCGTCTCCGACCTCGGCCGCGGCGATCGCCCTTCGCATCCCCTCGGTCGGCTTCGTCACCGTGTCGCTTCGCAGATCGATCCACTTCATCGTCGTCGCTTCCTTCCGTTCAGTCCGCGGTCCCGGGACGACCGATCGTCCCATCCGGAGGCTCCGATCAGCGGGACGAATCGACACGGACCGAGGCCCTCGCGGCGCGATCTTTGCGCATGATACTCGATCCGGACGAGCTCCTGGCCGTACAGCGAGCCGATCGGCCCGACGAAGACCCCGCCGTCGACGAGCTGACCGAGAAGTCGCTCCGGGACTTCGGGCAGGCTCCCGGTCGCGAGGATCCGGTCGAACGGCGCGCGGTCGGGAAGGCCGAGGGTTCCGTCCCCGACGATCGATTCGATGTTCCCGTGGCCCAGTTCCGCGAACAGGGACCGGGCTCGCTCTGCGAGGCGCGGCGATCGCTCGATCGTCCAGACGCGGGCGCCGCACTCGGCGAGGATCGCCGTCTGGTAGCCGGAGCCGGTCCCGATCTCGAGCACCTTGATGTCGGGGGAGAGCTTCAGCGCCTCGGTCATCAGCGCCACGATGTACGGCTGCGAGATCGTCTGGCCTTCGCCGATCGGGAGAGGATAGTCCGAGTACGCCTCGCCGATCAGCTCCGGCGGGACGAACCGGTGTCGCGGGACCCGCCCCATCGCATCGAGGACCCGCTCGTCCCGAATCCCGCGCCGGCGGAGATCGCGTTCGACCATCCGCGCTCGACGTTCGGCCTGGCTCCGTTCGATCCGAGGGTCGTTGACCACGCGCCATTCTAGCCGGCGGCGAAGCGCGGCGTCACGCCTCGCACGGCTCCTCGAAGTAGTCCGCGATGATCTGGCGGGCCCGGCGAAGGTCGCCCGCGCGGACCATGATCCGGACCTCGGCGAGGCCGTCGACGGCCATCGGGTAGACGGAGGGCGGCGCGTGCATCACCAGGTTGGCCGGAATCCCGAAATCCTCGATGAGCCCCTTGATGATCTGCGCCTTCGGCGCGCCCCAGACCTTGTGCGCCAGCACGAGGTCCTCGTCGCGATCCTCCGCCCGCCGATCGAGGAGATGGTGGACGATGGTGATCGCCTGGCTGGTGTGAAGCGGCGTCGGCCCGAGCGACAGGCGCGGGTGATCGGCGAGCAACCGCTCTTCCGCCTCGGTGAAGTCGAGGTGGTCCGAGAGGACGAACGCCGGGTCGGAGGGGAAGGCGAACGACGCGGCCGGGTCGCCGGTCTCGTCGAGGACGATCGGCGACGCCCCCTGCCCGAGCAGCCGATCGACCTCCTCGGCGAGGCCGCAGCGCGACACGAAGATCCCCGGTGTGCTCTGCGTCTCCCCGTGTCCGGCCTTGCCGGACACATCGGAGCCGGCGTCGGCGAGCGCCGCCAGCGCCCGTCGGATCAACGCGGCCGTCGACCGCTCGTCGGGGTTCAACCGCTTGACCCGGTCCCCGCAGATCCGAACGCGGACCGAGCCGCGCAGCAGCAGGACCGTCTCGACGTCGCGCCGGATCCCGTGCGAGAGGAGAAGGGACGCACCGATCGCGCGGCAGATCACGTCGATCCGGCCGGCTCCACCGGCGAGATCGTTCAGATGGAAGTCCGGATCGAGCGGGACGTCGTGGCCGAGGATGAGAAACCGTCTCATGCGGCGGAGTCTACTCTCCGAGAGGTTTCCGGGCAATCCGAGCGTCGATTCCGACGCCCTCTGTCGAAGAATCGGAGGACGTTCGCAGAGCGATCAGGTGACCCATTTCCCTCGCCGCGCGGTCGTTCCCCGTGGGGCATTCGCGGACGGCGAAGTACGGTCAATGGCGATGCGTGACAACGAGGGTGGGGTTTCGATGCGGTCTGAAACGTCGGGAGCGCGAGCGCGTTCCGTGTTGAGGGGGAGTGGATCGTGAACGGTCGATGCGTGCTTTTCGTAGTTGTAGTCCTGTTCTGCGCCGTGAGCGCATTGGGCAGCGACGGTTTCACCGGAAGCTGGCAGGCGGAGATCGGGCTCTCGCCGCAGCAGACCCAGCCGTTCTCCGCGTTTCAATCGACGCTCGACGTCGGGCTCAGCCTGAGCTTCCTCGAGATCGCCTCCGTCTCCGATTTTCTCTTCGACGGCTGGCTCTGGCAGGAGTTCGACCTGACGGCGGCGCTCGGCAGCGTGCGGTTCGACGGCCTGATCCTGTTCGAGCCGCAGACCGGATCGTTCATCTACGCTCAGGGGATCCTCGCCGTCGAGTTCCCGCCGGTGACGGTCAGCCTGTACGCGGCGGCGGTCGGCGCAACGTTGCTCCAGCCGTCCAACTTCGGGTGCGTGTTCGACGTCTACGGGGAGATCCTCGGCGGCGTCCTGACCTTCGAAAGCGCGACGTTCCTGGGCGCGGATCTCAGCGGGATCACGTTCACCGCTTCGACGAGCCAGCAGACGAGCCTGGCGAAGAAGACGTTCCTGACCGACCCGACGATCGATCCGCTGCCGGTCGAGTTCTCGGGGCAGGAGCTCACGTTCAGCGCCTCGGCGTTCTGCTGTATCGAGTTGATGAGTGTCACGACGTTCAACAAGACGGGGTTCGAGAGCGAGGAGATCGAGCTGTCGTTCGTCCAGCTGTTCGGGCTTCCGCTGAACATCACGCTCGACTTCATCTACACGCTTCAGACGAAGAGCTACGTGTTCACCCCCTCGCTCGAGACGGAGTACGGCTGCCTCAGCATCTACACGAACCTCCTCGGCAGCGGGGGGACGATCACCGGCGTCGACATCTACGGGATCGCGTTCGAGTGCACCCTGGCGGGGGCGACGCTGATCAGCATCTCCAATCTGAACACCACCGACTACGTGATCACGACGCCCGAATTCGGGTTCCTCGTCGAGTCACTGGCCGACGCGGACGCGGAGGGGCACCTGTACTACCCGCAGGAGTACTGGGAGGTCGTCTCGCTCGACGTCGACGTGCCGCCGTTCGGGTGTGGGTTCTCGTTCTCCGTCGACACGTTCTTCAGCACGTCGACAGGGCTTCTGTTCGATTGGGCGCAGAGCACGATGGGCGTGACGCTGGCTCTGGGAACGTCGGTCTCGATGTCGAGCACGATCACCGTCGATACGACCGGCTTCACCCAGTGGACGTTGTCGTTCGAGGTCTCCTTCTAGCTAGACGGTGCGAACGTCCGACGCTGACTGAGGCAACCGACGCCGGACGTTTCCGATTGTGGAGGCGAGCGGATTCGAACCGCCAACCTCTGCGTTGCGAACGCAGCGCTCTCCCGGTTAGAGCTACGCCCCCAAAAGAAAAATCCTCAACTAGCGGCGCAGGGACTCGAACCCCGAACCTCTCGGATATGAGCCGAGCGCTCTGGCCAGTTGAGCTACGCCGCCCTGCTGGTTGCGGGGGCCGGATTCGAACCGGCAACCTCCGGGTTATGAGCCCGACGAGCTTCCAGATTGCTCCACCCCGCGGTATCTTTCTCTCTTCTGCCGGGAGCGGGAGTCGAACCCGCACGAGGTCTCCCTCGAGGGATTTTAAGTCCCTTGCGTCTGCCTGTTCCGCCATCCCGGCGTTGTCGACGTCCCGGCGACTCTTGGAGCGGGAAACGGGATTTGAACCCGCGACCCCTGCCTTGGCAAGGCAGTGCTCTACCGCTGAGCTATTCCCGCAGAGCCCAGGCATTATACGGAACGGGTTTTCGGCGATCAACTGCGAAGGGCGGGACTCGAACCCGCACGCCCGAAGGCACTAGCTCCTAAGGCTAGCGCGTCTGCCAATTCCGCCACCTTCGCTCGCCGAGGAGGCTATCCGCACGCCAAGATACCGTCAAGGAAAAACGGGACGAAGGGGGCCTCCCTTCGTCCCGTCAATTCTGGAGCGCCTAGCCGACTTCCGTCGCTTCTCGATACACCGCGCGGAGCTGTCCGCCCTGCTGGATCGTCACGAGCAGGAGTTCGGCTTCGGAGAACGGGACCCACGCCTCCTCGGAGGCGTCGTACCGCTCCCAGTGAGAGAAGACGAGGCGCCGCTGGTCGCGGGTCCACGCCTCCTGCTGGGGCTGAAGCAGGAACTGGGTCCCGGCCCGTCCGCACAGGTCGAACGCCGTCGTCCGTTCCTCGTCGCGATTGACGACGATCGTGACGACGATCGGGTCGTTCTGGGTTTGGGGCTGCGCGTACGTCGTGGTGGCAGTGCCTGCTGTCATGTACTGGTGCACCGCGCTCACGTTGATGCAGGGCGTCGTCGGCTCGATCGTGATCCGCACGCCCTCTGACAGGTAGACGGCGCGGACGGTCAGCCCCTGCTCGATGACGACCGGAAGCACGGGCTCGGTCGAGATCGTTCCCCAGGTGTCGGTCGTCGGGTCGTATTCCTCCCAACGGTCGAACGGCACCTGTTCGTCTTCGGCGGTGATCTCCGCAGGCGCGCGAAGGAGATGCTGGTATCCCACCTCACCGCATAGCTGGAACGCGGTCGTGTAGGTCACCTCGTCGTCGACGAGGATCTGGGCCGCGATGTCAGCGATCGTCCCGGAGAAGAAGAGGAACCCGGGCGTCTCGTGCGCGGCACGCACGGTCGTGCACGCCCGCGCCGTCTCCTGACGACCTCCCGTTGCATTGATCAGAACGGTCAACTCGACCGCGGGGCACTGCTGCCGATCGATGAACAGGTAGCGAACGGTGTACAGCCCGCTCTCCGGGAACGTCCCGCTCAGCGACCCGCGGTTCGCACCCAGCTCCAGCGTGAACGTCGCCGATGTCGGAAGCGTGTTCTCCACTTCGAAGTAGTCGACGAAGCTGGATTCCTCAAGCGCCGCGGCAATCGGCGTCGGAATCGACTGCGTCGAGCTCGTGTAGACGCCCACCTGCACCTGCGCGAACTCCCACTCCACGATCTCCGGCTCTCCGCAGCCGGTCGGCGTCTCAGGAACCTCCTCGCAGCACGAGTCGCACGGCGGGCACTCCGGGCATCGCGTGACCTCAGTCTCTTCACAGACCGGGATCAGGCACTCCGGATCGATGAACGCCTCCACGGACGTCTGGATGTCCGGCACGACGTCCACCGAGGTTCGAGCGGTCGCCGCCGCTTCTGCCGCGGCGTTCGCCATCGTCATCGCTTGCGCCAACGCCTCGGCGGTCGCTTGTGCGGCGACTACGGCGCGTGCCGTCGCTTCGGCGGCCGCGGACGCGTTGGCCTGGGCCGTGGCGGCCGCCAGTGCGCAGGCCTGAGCCGATGCGTAGGCGCTGGCCTCCGCCTCCGCGAACGCTTGCGCTGCAGCGAACGCCTCGACTTCCACCGTGGCCTGCGCTGCGGCTGCCGCGTAGGCGTACGCAGCGGCGTCTGCAAACGCTGCGGCTGCCGCTTCGACGCCGACGGCGACGTGGGCCTCGGCGGCGGCTTGCGCCAATGCGGCGGCATGCGCCGCGGCCTCGGCACTCGCTTGAGCCAAGGCGATCGCTTCCACACCGACGGCGACGTCCGCCTCCGCTTGTGCTTGGGCCAGCGCCGCGGCGTGCGCGGAAGCTTCCGCGCTCGCCTGGGCAGCGGCCATCGCCTCGACACCGACGGCCACTTCCGCTTGGGCAGCCGCCAGCGCCTCGGCAGCCGCCAACGCGGCCGCTTGGGCCTCGGCTGACGCTGCGGCGACGGCCGCAGCGCTCGCGCTCGCCTGCACCTCCGCGCTTGCCTGTGCCACAGCGCATGCTCGTGCGGCGGCCTCGGCCTCCGCGACGGCCTTGCCGACAGCGGTCGCGCCGCTCGCAGCGGCGGCCTGCGCCTCGGCATACGCCGCCGCGCATGCTTGTGCGGCGGCCTGCGCCTCGGCTGCTGCACGAGCGGCCGCTTCAGCGTGCACAATCACGTCGGCCGAACTCGTCGCGATCGCTGCGGCGAACGCCTGAGCGTACGCTTCGCCGGTTCCGGCGGCCTCCGCATCGGCGGACGCCTGGGCGGACGCCGAGCTCGCTGCCGCTGCGCACGCTGCCGCTGCGCTCTGTGCGGTTGCCGCTGCGCTGGCGGCCGCATCGGCCTGAGCCTGCGCCTCTGCGACGGCGTCGGCGACGGCCTGCGAAGCGGCGGACGCGCTGCTCTGGGCACGAGCGTACGCACTCGCCGCGGCACTCGCACTGGCTGACGCCTGCGATTCGGCGGTGGCGTAGGCGCTCGCCCACGCGCCGGCTTCCGCGCTCGCTGTCGCGCACGCGTCGGCGGCTGCTTGCGCGCTCGCTTCCGCCGTGGCCTGAGCGGTGGCGACGGCCGATGCCATCGCCTCAGCGGCGGCAGACGCTGAGGCGCACGACTGGGCGATCGCGCTCGCGTACGCGTCGGCGCTTGCGTACGACTGCGCGAGGGCGGTGGCCATCGCGTTGGCCTTCGCGGCGGCCAGCGCACACGCTTCCGCAACGGCACTGGCCTCGGCCTGCGCGCTGCTGTACGAGGCGCCGATCGCTTCTGCGGCGGCGAAGGCGGCCGCTCTTGCCTCGGCGACGGCCGTTGCGATCGCCTCTGCCTGAGCTTGAGCCTGTGCCGACGCCTGAGCAATGGCCGTTGCGGCGGCGGCGGCCTCAGCCTGCGCCGCGGCGTGTGCTTGCGCGACGGCGAAGGCGGCCGCTTCGGCCTCGGCGTACGCGACCGCCGCGGCTTCGGCCCTCGCCTTGGCGCGAGCAGACGCGGCCGCGGCCGCTTCGGCCTCGGCGTTTGCGGAAGCACTGGTCAGCGCGGTGGCCTGCGCAGCGGCCTCCGCGGCGGCATCGGCTTGAGCGACGGCCGTTGCGATCGCCTGGACGACGCCGCTGACCTCGGTCACGACGGTTCCGCACGGAACGCTCGTCTGGACGCTCTCACTGACGAGCGTCGCGATGTCCTGCGCCTGCGAGTAGGCGGACGCCGTGGTCTGCGCGTACGCGGAGGCTCGCGACGCGGCCTGCGCGACGGCGCTGGCCCGTGCGGCAGCGCTTGCGGCCACTTCGGCCGACGCTTCGACCTCCGCCTCGGCGCTGGCGAAGGAGGCCGCTGCTGCTGCCACGCGCGCCTCGGCGATGGCTACGGCCTCGGCGAGAGCCTCCGCGACGGCCTCCGCGTATGCGTCAACTTCCGCCGCTGCCGCCGCGCAAGCGGCGGCGCTGGCGTTCGCCTCGGCTTCCGCGTTCGCGATGGCTGCCTCGATCTCTGCGATGGCCGCACTCGCCGATGCGCGTGCCGCGGCGCAGGCATCGACCGACGCGGCCGCGTTCGCTGCCGCTCCTGTGCAGGCGAGCGCGAACGCGTCGGCACTCGCTTCGGCGTGTGCCGCGGCCGCAGCGCACGCCTGGGCGCTGGCTGTAGCCCTTGCCTTTGCATCGGCGCACGCGAGGGCGAACGCGGCCGCCTGTGCCTGCGCCTCCGCGGCCGCAGCAGCGATGGCCTCGACGCTCGCTTGCGCCGATGCCGACGCGCTTGCGCAGGAAGAGGAAAGACTCGAGGCGGCCGCCTGCGCCACGGCTCCCGACTCCGCGAGAGCCTCAGCGATGTCCTCCGCCGTCGCGCCGGCAGACTCCGCCATCGAAAGCAAGGAACCGAAGCCGAATCCGCTCAGCAGTTCTTGTGCTTCCTCCGCGATTGCCTGCGCCTCGGCCGCGGCTTCCGTCGCTGTCGCAGCCGCTGCCTCCGCCATGGCGACAAGGTCGGGAAGAACGGGTACTTCCGTCTGTGTTTGTGCCCATACGGGCGTGATGGCAACGAGGAGGAACCCTACGGCGACGACCAATGCCCTGGTGGTAGCCCTCATGATGACATCAACCTCCTTGAATGATCACCGGGGAAGAGAGCACCCATTCCGGTCTGCCTGCTTCGCTCTTCTCTACGGGCTACTCGGGCAGCCGCAGCATCCCCAGCCCCAGAAGAGCGGGAAATAGCAGCCGGTACTGCACGTGTCGACGAAGACGAGAGACGTTCGACAAGCGCAGCTCGTGATGCAGGCTACATCGGTGCACGCGCACGCCGAGCAGATGTTGCAGCCCCAACAGCATGAACAAGGATCGTAGACCGTGAAGCAGCGCGACAGCGTGCCGACGGACGTGTCGACGTACAGCTTGTAGTACCCCTCGGAGACGGCGACGCCTCCGGAATCGACCTGGGTCCACGTGCCGAGCCAAACCGACGATGCCACGGGTGCGTCGTGGACCACGGAGTAGACGACCTGCTCTACGCTGTCCACGATCCGCCATCCGAGGACGAGCGTGTCTGCGCACTCACAGCATCCGCAGCATCCCCAGAACCACGTGCTCGAATCCTCGATCTTGAACTGGATCTCCGTGCCAACTCGGAAGCGCGTGGAGCTGGCGGGCAGCGCTGCGAACGATGCGAGAGCCAAGACCAACAGGACTACCGTAGCGATCGAAACCCATCTTCCTCTCACGAGACTCACCTCCGAACCAGTTATCCACTATACACCAAACGCGGGGAGCGGTGTCGCGCGTCCGTCGTGAGTCGGGCGACCGGTGCGGGAGGAGGCGGAGCGGACCTCTCGCTGCGCCGTGTCGGCGGGGCTCTCCTGCGCTCGTTGGGTCCGGTGTCCGGCAACGATACGGCACTTGCATAGGCGATACCGAAGCATGTAACCTGAACGCCAATACCAAGGGAGGTGAACACGATGGCGGGGAAGGAAATCATGGACAAGCTGTCCATATACATTCCTCAACGGAAGATGGACGAGAAGCCGGTGAAGCGGCTCATGCAACTGGGTCAGAAACGGGATCGCTCGGTCAACTACCTCGTTGTGGAAGCGATCATCCAGTATCTGGATCGCGAGGAGAACAAGAACTAGCCGGGTCGACATCGACCCGAGTCGCTCCAACCGGGTGAAGACACAGAGGGCGTCCCTTCGCGTTGCGCGAGGGGACGCTCGTGCTTCGTGAGGCGGATCGCCCGTCGCTGTCGCGGCGGACCGGCCTCCCACCGGATCGGAGGTGCATGGCTGCGGAACAGAGGGCAGAGAGGCTTTCCCCTTCGCCTCACGCCGTCTCGATCGGAGACATGGCCGATCGGCTCGGCGTCGATCTTCGGTCGGGATTGACTTCGCAGCAGGCGGCGGAGCGACTGGCGAAACACGGCGCCAACGAACTGCCGAAGGCCCCCGAGACCCCCTTCTGGCGGCGACTGCTCACCCAGCTTCGCGGCGTGATCGTCCTGATCCTTCTCGCTGCGGTGGCCCTGTCGATCGCCCTCGGCGACTGGATCGAAGCCGGGGTCATTCTCGCCATCGTCCTCCTCAACGCGCTGGTCGGCGCCCTCCAGGAATCTCGCGCCGTGGCGGCGCTCGAATCGTTGCAGGAGCTGGCCGCACCGACCGCGCGGGTGCTGCGAGACGCCCACGCGGTCGAGATCGCCGCGCGACAGCTCGTCCCCGGCGACGTCGTCCTGCTCGAGACCGGGGCGATCGTCCCGGCCGACCTACGCCTGACGGAGTCGTCCCATCTTCGGATCGACGAGTCGTCGCTGACCGGGGAATCGGCGCCGGTCGGGAAGCGGGCCGACGCCGTGGTCGATCGGTCCGCTCTCGTCGGAGACCGGGTGAACTGCGCGTTCTCCGGATCGACCGTCACGTACGGTCGGGGCATCGGAATCGCCGTCGCGGCCGGGATCGAGACGGAGCTCGGGAGAATCGCCGCGGAGATCGGCAGCGAACCGGACGAGCCGACGCCGCTGCAACGAAAGCTCGACGAATTCGGCAGCATCATGGGCGCCTCCGTCCTCGGGGTCTGTGCGCTGGTCTTCGTCGTCGGGTTCTTCCGCAATCCGGAAGCGAGCCTTCTCTTCCGCGACGGCTTCGCCGCGTACATCGCCAACGCTCGAACCACGATCGGCGGGCTGTTCGTCGTCGCGGTCAGCCTCGCCGTCGCGGCGGTCCCCGAGGGGCTTCCGGCCGTGGTGACGATGAGCCTGGCCTTGGGAACCCGCGACATGCTTCGCCGCAACGCGCTCGTGCGGCGGCTTCCGTCCGTGGAGACGCTCGGTTCGACGACGGTGATCTGCACCGACAAGACGGGGACGCTGACGCAGAACCGGATGACGGTCGCGTCGATGCGGACGCTGACCGCCGACTATGAATTCGCGCGATCGGACGGTGACGGGCGTCTCGAGATCCTTCGCGCCGGAAAGCCGGTCGATCCCCGCCGGCACGGTACGTTGCACCTGACGCTCGTCGCGGGACTGCTGTGCAACGACGCGGAGGCGATCGACGGCGAAGCGTCGCGTTTCCTCGGGGATCCGACGGAGGGAGCGCTCGTCCTCACGGCGGCCGAGGCCGGACTGGAGCCGCGAGACGCGTACCCCGCCCGGGCCGCCGAAATCCCGTTTGATTCCGATCGGAAGCGAATGACGACGGTTCATCGGACCTCCGGGAGCCTCCGCGGCTTCCCCGCGGGATCTTCGTACGTCGCGTTCGTGAAAGGCGCCCCCGAAGGGATGATCGGTCTGTGCGGAA